>Ga0102590_1000147_pt1 | contig 191132 bp, 181 predicted proteins | sample AraplaMF_Col_mMF_FD_76859 | JGI IMG/M metagenome (GOLD analysis project Ga0102590, IMG submission 76859) | Arabidopsis root microbial communities from the University of North Carolina, USA - plate scrape MF_Col_mMF | ecosystem: Host-associated > Plants > Roots > Endosphere | place: USA...
CGGCGTTGCCGTGATCCGCGTCGGCGGTTCGACGGAAGTCGAAGTCAAGGAAAAGAAGGACCGCATCGACGACGCTCTCAACGCGACGCGCGCTGCCGTTCAGGAAGGCATCGTACCGGGCGGCGGCGTTGCCCTGCTCCGTTCGTCCACGAAGATCTCGGTCAAGGGCGAGAACCAGGACCAGGAAGCCGGCATCAATATCGTTCGCAAGGCTCTTCAGGCGCTGGTTCGCCAGATCGCTGAAAACGCTGGTGACGAAGCCTCGATCGTTGTCGGCAAGATCCTCGACAAGAACGAAGACAACTACGGCTACAACGCTCAGACCGGCGAATACGGCGATCTGATCGCGCTCGGCATCGTCGATCCGGTCAAGGTTGTCCGCACGGCTCTGCAGAACGCAGCTTCGGTTGCCTCGCTGCTGATCACCACCGAAGCCATGATCGCCGAACTTCCGAAGAAGGAAGCTGCCGGCGGCGGCATGCCGGGCGGCATGGGCGGAATGGGCGGCATGGACATGATGTAAGACCTTCGGGTCTTCACATCTGAGCCAGCCGGTTCAGTTCGGAAAGGGCGGTCTTCGGATCGCCCTTTTTGTTTATCCGGCTTTTTGCGGGCCTCGAGCAAAGGCCGCTGACAACGGCGCGATCGGCAATTACAGTCGCTCCATGAGTTTCTTCGAGAGCCTGCTCGTCCTGCTGCTTGTCGCGATCGTGCTCCTGCAGATCTCGCGCCGGCTTTCCGTGCCCTATCCATCGATGCTGGCACTCGCGGGTGCGGCCGTCGCACTGGTGCCGGGCATGCCCTATATCTCGCTTGATCCGCACACCGCCCTGGCGCTGTTCATCGCGCCGGCGCTGCTGGACGCCGCCTTCGATTTTCCGCTGGGGATCGCCCGCCGGTTCTGGCTGCCGCTGCTGGTGTTTGCGATCGGCGGCGTCTGCGTCACCGCGGCAGCCGTCGCCTTCGTCGGATGGGCTGTTGCCGGATTGCCGATTGCAGCCGCACTCGTGCTTGGCGCGATCGTCGCTCCGCCCGATGCGGCGGCCGCAACGGCGGTGCTGTCGTCGATGTCGATCCCGCGCAGCACCGACACCGTCCTTCGGGGCGAAAGCCTGTTCAACGATGCCGCGGCGCTATTGATCTTCGACGCGGCGCTTTCCGTTCAATCGGCCGGCAATCTAGACACCGCGGTGGCGCTGCATCTTTCCCTTGCGGTGCCGGGCGGCATCCTGCTCGGCATTATCGCGGCAGGCGTAGTCCGCTATCTCATGCGCTTCGTCGCCGGCACGCTCGGCGGCATCCTCCTGCAATTCGTGCAGACCTTCCTTCTCTGGATCATTGCCGAACGCCTCGGCCTGTCGGCGGTTCTCGCCATCGTCGCCTTCGCGATGACGCTCGCCAGAAGCAGCGAAGCGCGTTCCTCGGCGCGCATGCGCGTGCAGTCCTATGCGGTCTGGACCGCCGTCGTCTTCGTGCTCAACGTCATGGCCTTCCTGCTGATGGGCATGCAGGTTCGCGACATCGTCGGCGGAATGCCGGCAGACCACCTTTGGGATGCGGCCACGTTTTCGCTGCTCACGATCGTGATCGTCATTGCCGTGCGTTTCGTTGTCTGCCTCGGCTTCAACCGGGTCAATTCCTGGTATGAACTGCGCCGTGGCAGGCCCGAACCCGCGACGGTGACGCAGGCGCTTTTGGCCGGCTGGTGCGGCATGCGCGGGCTGGTGACGCTCGCGACCGCCTTCGCCCTGCCGGCGGACTTTCCGCAGCGCGACGTGGTGGTGCTGACGGCGTTTGCGGTGGTTCTCGCAACCCTCGTCGTCCAGGGACTGACGCTCACCCCGATCATCCGCTGGCTCGGCCTTGACCGCCGCGCCGAAGGGCATGGGGAACTTGCCGTCCTGCGCGGCAAGATCGCGCTCGCCGGCCTTTCCAAGCTGGACGGAGCGACGGAAGCCGAGGCCGACCTGCTGCGTTCGAAATTCCGCATCGAGCAGCAGGCCGCCTCGCGGACCGAGGACGCGAAATCGCTCGACACCTACCGGCGGCTGGCCCTGAAGGCGATCGCCGGACAGCGGGAGGAGCTGGAAAGGCTTCGCCTGGTCCACAAGGTCAATGTCGACGAGTACAATCTGCTGCTGGAAGAGATCGACTGGCGCGAACTTTCGGTTCTGCCGGAGGATGCGCGCCGCATCGAGGAAAGCTGATTGCGGACGATCGTTCTCTTTTGTCGAACAAACCGTCAATCATCGTTCATCTTCCGAAGACGGGGGAAATGAGGCACATAGGGTCCCAGAGAATTCAACCGCGTGTCCAATCAAGGACACTGATCCGGAGATCCAAAATGTCCACCACCGCTACCAATTCCCTGCTTCTCGTCGGCCGCGTCCTTCTGTCCGGCATGTTCATCCTGTCGGGCTTCCAGAAGTTCGGCGACCCGGCCGGCACCGCCGGCATGATCACCGGCGCCGGCATCCCGGCTGCAACGCTGCTCACCTATCTCGTCGCCGTGTTCGAAGTTGCTGGCGGCTTCGCCATCCTGACCGGTTTCCAGACCCGCATCGTCGCAATCCTGCTGGCGCTGTTCTCGGCCTTCACCGCTCTCGTCTTCCATTCCGGCACGATCGCCATCCCGGGCTTCCCGGATGCCGCAAACGGCCTGCTGACCATGTTCAACCAGCTCAGCATGATGAAGAACCTGACGATTGCCGGTGGTTTCCTGGCTCTTGCCGCCGTCGGCGCCGGTGCATTTTCGATCGACGCCCGCCGCGGTTCTGTCGCAATCGCTGCCTAAGCTCTCAAAATTCCCTGCCCAAGACTGCCCGCCGGACCGATAAAGTCCGGCGGGCTTTTTTTGTTTTCAGTCCTTTTCCTTGGCCGGCAGTTCGCCGATATCCGCAAGCCAGGACGGTGCCGAGCGGCACCAGACCTGCCGTTGCGGCTTGATTTCCAGCCGCTGGTCGATGCTGCCCCAGCGGACGCCCCAGATCTTTGCCGCCTCGCCCTCGCCATTGACGAACAGCTGCGAGCCGCATTCAGGGCAGAAATACTGCTGACGGACGCGGCCGCTCTCGGCCACCCGCTTGTACATTTTCGGCTCGCTGCCGCTGATCGTCAGGTCGCTGTCGGCAACGATCGCCGTGACGCGGAAGGGAGAACCGGTCAGCTTCTGGCAGTCCGAGCAATGGCAGATGACGACCCGCTGCGGATCGAGTTCCGCTTGATAGGTCGTCCGCCCGCAATGGCATCCGCCGGTAATATGCATGGGTGATCTCCTCCTCCTGGAATTCAGAGCGCGGCGCGCACGGCCTCCACGATCCTGGCAATCCGGGGGTCTTCCTCGTGACCCGGTTTGCGCGCCCGCACGAGGCAGGCCTCCGACTTCAAGATCACGCCATCCGACAGGATCTTCAGGTGGTTGGCGCGAAGCGTCGAGCCCGTCGAAGTGATATCGACGATGATATCCGCCTGGCCGGCAGCCGGCGCGCCTTCCGTGGCGCCGAGGCTTTCGACGATGCGGTAGAGCTGGATGCCGTGCTGGCTCGAAAAGAACTGCTGGGTAAGCCGCCAGTATTTCGTGGCGATCTGCAGCCGGCGACCATGACGGGCGCGGAAATCCGCCGCCACGTCGCCGAGGTCGGCCATGGTTTCCACGTCGAGCCAGATTTCCGGCACCGCGACCACCACATCCGCCTGGCCGAAGCCGAGGCGGGCGCAGAACTCCACGCGTCCGTCGGCGCCGGCCATGCCTTCGCGCACCAGGTCCTCGCCGGTGACGCCGAAATCCACGGCGCCGCTTGCCAGTTCACGGGCGATCTCGGAGGCCGAGAGATAGGCGATCTCGACGCCGTCAATTCCCTCGATGCGGCCGCGATAGGAACGGTCGTTGCCGACGGCGGAAATGGCAAGCCCGGCGCGTTCGAAGACTGTTGCGGTATCTTCCTTGATGCGGCCCTTGGAGGGCAGAGCGATGGTGATCGTGCTCATCTCGTGGCCCTCGCGGTTTCGATCCGGTCGAGCCAGAGCGAGAAACCGACCGCCGGGATATGCTCCTTTGCACCGAGCAGGGTCAGCAGCCGGTCGAAACGGCCACCGCCGGCGAGCACGGCGGGCGAACCCGCTTCGGTCACTTCGAAGACGAGGCCGGTATAATAATCGAGCGGACGGCCGAACGCGGCACGATAGGTCATCGCGGACAGATCGGCGCCGGCATTGGCGAGTGCGGCAAGCCGGGCGTCGAAGCGGGACACGGCGGGGCCGAGCTTCAGGTCGGCGGCATCGGCAAAGCCGGCCAGAGCGGCGGGCGCATCGGCGAGCGGCAATTGCAGCGTCAGGAATTCCCGCAGCAGCAGCAGAGCCGTACCGTCGAGCCGGGTTTCCGCCAGTTCCAGCTTTTCCTTGAGCCTTCTGGCGATTTCCGTCGGCGAACGGCTGGCATTGGTGGAATAACCGGTCTCCTGCATGGTGCGGTCGATGCGGGTGACGAGGTCCGCCTCGTTGTCCGAAGCGATCAGTTCGGCGATCTCGGGATCAAGGCCGGTGACCGGCTGCGGCCTTGCGAGCCGTTCCAGCAGCGCTTCGAGGTGTTCCATGTCGCCGAAGGCGTGGATCAGCCGCCGCTGCCAGCCGAACGGCAGGCCGAGCGCCTTGACCACCGCCTCGAACACCGCCTGGTCGCCGAGCGTCAGGCTGAGTTTTTTGCCGGGCAGCAGTGCCTTCAGGATGCCGGTCGCATCGCCGATGGCGCGGGCGTCGGAACTGGCGATATCCTTGTCGCCGAGATCCTCGATGCCGGCCTGGTAGAATTCGTGGGAACCCTCGCGGCGCTGGCGGAAGACCTCGCCGAGATAGGAATACCGTTTCGGGGTGCCGGTGGCGGTTTCGATGTGGCGCAGGCAGACCGGAATGGTGAATTCCGGACGCAGGCAGAGATTGGCGCCGGTTTCGCTTTCGGTGAGGAAAATCCGGCGGCGCAGATCCTCGCCGGCCATGTCGAGAAAGGGTTCGGCCGGCTGGATGACCGGCGTATTGACCCGCTCGGTGCGGCGGGCGGCAAATTCGGCGAGGAGGTCGGCGGAGAAGTCGGGCATGTCGATCAGGGGCATGGATAAGCTCCCGCGGTGCCACGAAGCCCCACTCTGCCCTGCCGGGCATCTCCCCCTCGGGTGGGGAGATCACAAGCGGCACGACCGCCGCTTCCAAAGCGATGCTGCGGAGAGCGGGACGTCAGAGAGGAAATGACGAGCTGGCCTCCAGCCAATCTCCCCCCTTGAGGGGGAGATGTCCGGCAGGACAGAGGGGGGTAAGCCTTACGCATTGCCCGCCCTTTTCCGATCCTCCGCCTGGGCAGCCAGGATTTCCTTCACCTTGGCGACAAGATCCGCCTCGGGAACCGTATCCTGGGCCACGCGGGCCTCGCGCCAGCTCGCATTGTCGTCGATCTCGCCGGACAGGCGCTTGCCCTCGATCAGGTCCTTCAGCTGCACGACGCCCTGCGCCCGCTCGTCGCCGCCCTGGATGATGGCGATCGGGCAGCCGCGGCGGTCGGCATATTTCAGCTGGTTGCCGAACTTCTTCCAGTTGCCCTGGTACATTTCGGCGCGGATGCCTTCGTTGCGCAGCGCCTGGGTGAAGCGCTGGTAACGGCCCATGCTCTCGACATCGCCATCCATGACGGTGATCAGAACCGGAGCGATCACCTCGTCCTGGCCGAGCTTGCCGAGGTTCTTCAGCGCCGTCATCAGGCGCGAGACGCCGATCGAGAACCCCGTCGCGGGAACCGGCTGACCCATGAAGCGCGATACGAGGCCGTCATAACGCCCACCGCCGCCGACCGAGCCGAACACGACCTTTTCGCCTTTTTCGTTGGTGACGTCGAACAGGAGTTCGGCTTCGAAGACTGGGCCGGTGTAATATTCGAGGCCGCGGACGACGGAGGGGTCGATCTTGATGCGGTTGCTGCCATAGCCCGCTGCTCGAACAATTTTATAAATCAGAGATAACTCATCAATTCCTTCGGAAGCCCTGGCATTGTCCCCGAATTCTTCACGCATTTCATTGATAGCTAGACCGTTACTCAAAACGCTAATTTCGGCGCCTTCTTCACTCTTGAGGCGATCATCGTCGATATAAGATCCCTCAGGGGGATTAAGCTCCCAAAAGCCATTATAAACACCGAAAACCGCCAGCAACCGGCGAATTTCGGCTTCCTCTAGGCCGGCCCCCTTGGTGAAATCGCCAGACTCGTCCCTGCGGCCTTTACCGAGCAGAAGGCTGACACCTTCCAGGCCGAACTTATCAAGCTTGTCGATGGCGCGCAGCACATTGAGGCGCTGGCCTGCATTGTCATCTCCCCCAAGCCCAATCGCCTCCAAAGCGCCATCAAGCAATTTGCGGTTGTTGACGCGGATCACGTAATCGCCGCGCTTGATGCCGAGGGCTTCCATCGTGTCGGCCATCATCATGCACATTTCGGCATCCGCCTGGACGCCCGGTGCGCCGACGGTATCGGCGTCGAACTGCATGAACTGGCGGAAACGGCCCGGGCCCGGCTTTTCGTTGCGGAAGACGTAGCCGGCGCGATAGGTGCGGAACGGCAGCTGGATCTCGTTGAAATTCTCCGCAACATGGCGGGCGAGCGGCGCGGTGAGGTCGTAACGCAGGCTCATCCACTGGTCGTCGTCATCCTGCAGCGAAAAGACGCCCTCGTTGGGGCGGTCGCTATCGGGCAGGAATTTTCCGAGCGCGTCGGTATATTCGAACAGCGGCGTCTCGACCGGATCGAAACCGTAGCGTTCGTAGACCTCGCGGATCTTGGCGGTCATCTCGTTGGTGGCATGGATATCGGCACTGGTGCGATCGACGAAGCCGCGCGGCAGGCGGGCCTTGAGTTTCTGGGGCTTTTTGCTCTTGTCGTTCATGATCGAAATTCCATTGCCGACGGCCGGAAGAGGCCGGATTTGTGTGCGGTTTCTTAGAGGATAGAGGCCTGGGCGGCAAGGGCGGCGACTGGTGAAGAGGCAGGCCCGATGCTATATATTGCGACGATGAAAGGGCAACGGCTATGAACAAGCGCGTCACGATCGAAATGCCGGAAGAGATGCACAGGCTGATTGCCGAATATGCGGCGCAAGTCGGCACGGAGCCGGACGCCTATGTGAAGGAAGTCCTCCAACAGCATCTGGAAGACCTGCACGATATTGCTCTCGCCGAAGCAGCCATGGAGCGCATTCGCAACGGCGAGCCGACCTATACTCTGGAAGAAGTGAAGCTCCGCCTTGGCCTGGACCATTGAGCTTCGGGCGAGCGCGGAAAAGCAATTGAGCCGCTTCGCAAAGCGGGATGCCGCGCGCATCATTTCCTTTCTTGAAGAACGTCTCGCGACCCACGAAAATCCCAGAGAACTGGGCGATGCGCTGAAGGGACACGCCCTCGGCGGATATTGGCGTTACCGCGTGGGCGACTACCGGGTCATCTGCGACATCCAGGACCGGCGGCTCGTGGTGCTGGTGATTGACATCGGCCATAGCAGTAAGGTCTACCGCTAACCCATGCTCACCGAAGCCATCCAATATGCCGCGACCTCCCTGGTCACGCCAAAACAATTCCGTCCCTTCATCCGCTCCTCCGTCAGCCTGTGGTCGCGGGCCGGGCGGTGCGCGGAGGATTGGGCAGCCCATGAGGAGAGCTGCAAGGCGTTCATCCGCGAGACGATCGCCGGGATGAAGCAGCGGCGGACCGCGGTGGTGCTCGGTTCAGGCCTTTTGCGCGACGTGCCGATCGAGGATCTCTCGGCAAAATTCGATACGGTCGTGCTGGTCGATCTCGTGCATCTGGCGAGCGTGCGGATGCGGCTGAAGGCCGGGCGCTTCAAAAATGTCCGGCTGGTTTCACGGGATCTTTCCGGTTTCGACGACGCGGTCGCGGCCAAGGTTCCCGAACCTCTATCGTTCCTGCGGCAGGTCCCGTATCTTGATCTGGTCGTTTCCGCCAACATCCTGTCACAGATCGGGGTTGGATCGAAGCGCCGGCTCGACGCCGGGAGAAACCCAGCGCGCGACGACATCCTGCAAAAGGTCGTTCGCGCCCATCTCGATGGCCTCGCCGCGCTACCCTGCAAAATCGCTCTGATCACGGACACGGCCTATCGCGTTACCGATCGCGGCGGCCAGGTGCTCGAAGAGGCCGACCTGCTCTGCGGGGTGCCGGCGCCAACGGCAAAACGGGCATGGACCTGGCCCGTCGCGCCCTATGGCGAACTCGGCAAGGACTATCAGGCAGTGCACGACGTCATCGCCTTGTGATGTTCCTGCGGTTGATTTCCCCGCAAACGATCGTAGATACAAAACCATGTCACGCTTGGCCGCCCTTCTGATGTTCTGCGCCTGGCTCCTCTACGGGGCCATGCCGGCCGTTGGCATGTCCTATATGCCGGTACCGGCCGTCCCGAGCGCACCGGCAATGAAGGACCATTCGCAGCACCGCGACCATGGCAAGACGGTCGAAACAGCGAAGGCGGGACACTCCCACGCACCCTCCCAGCAACCCTGCCCGCATGGCGGCAAGATCTGCGTCACGCCCTTCTGCGCCGCATGCCTGACGCTGCTTCCGGAACTGGCGATCGGCGATGACAGCCCCTTCCATTACGACTATCCGGCACCGGCGATCGAGCGGGCGCTCGTCTCTCCGGCGGCCGCGCCGCTGACACCCCCTCCCCGCGGCTGACGGAATTTAGATCCACCTCATCATCAAATTTTGTCGGACACGGAAAAGGAAAACTATGTCTGCGAAAATCATTCTCATGACCACCGCCCTCTCCGCTCTCCTCGCCGGCCCGCTCGCCGCGCAGGAGATGAAGGGCATGGACCACTCCAAGATGGGCATGTCGACAGCCGGCAACCCCTCCACCAAGGCATTCGAAGGTGCGAACGCCAAGATGCACAAGGACATGGCGATCAAGTATTCCGGTGATACGGATGCGGACTTCGTCCGCAGCATGATCCCGCATCATCAGGGCGCCATCGACATGGCCAAGGTCGAGCTTGCGCATGGCAAGGATCCGGAAATCCGCAAGCTCGCCGAAGCCGTCATCAAGGCGCAGGAGGCTGAAATTGCCAACATGCAGGCCTGGCTGAAGGCGCACGGCAAGTAACAAGTCCTGATGATAATGGTGCCGGGCAGGCTTTCATCTTGCCCGGCGCTTCGTTTTTCGCCATATCAGCGGGTGGAGGCAGTTCCATGCGCCCGATTACCGCAATCGGCTTCGATGCCGACGATACGCTCTGGCAAAACGAACAATATTACCGGCTGACGGAGGAACACTTCGCCAAGCTGCTCGGCCAGTTCGCCGAAGGTGCTCATATCTCAGAGCGGCTGCTGGACGCGGAAAAACGCAATCTTTCCCATTACGGCTTCGGCATCAAGGGTTTCACCCTGTCGATGATCGAGACGGCGATCGAGATCACCGACGGCAAGGTGCCGACCAGGATCATCGGCGAAATCCTCGATATCGGTCGCGACCTTCTGCGCCATCCGGTGGAAACCCTGCCGCATGTGGAAGAGACGCTGGAGGCCTTGAACGGGGAATATCTGCTGGTGCTGATCACCAAGGGCGACCTGTTCGACCAGGAGCGCAAGCTGGCGCAATCGGGCCTCGGGGATTTCTTCGATGCGGTGGAGATCGTCAGCGACAAGACCGCCACCACCTATCGTCGCATCTTCTCCAAGGCCGCCGACGGGCCGGAACGGGCGATGATGGTCGGCAATTCGCTGAAATCGGACATCGTGCCGGCGATCGCGGCCGGGAGTTACGGCGTGTTCGTGCCGCATGCCCTGACCTGGGTTCTGGAAAATGTCGAAAAGCCGGCGGCGGTCCCTCGTTTCCACGAGATCACTCATCTGGGAGAACTGCCCGAACTACTGAACCGACTACGCTAAGCTTCGGTCATGCATCGATACGCCGCAGCCGTTCCATATCCGTCTCGACCTGCCCCATCATCGACTTCTGGTTCTGCGACATCCGCTCAACCTCCACCATGACCTCATTGATCTTGGAGAAGGAGGAAAAGAGCCCACTGAGCTGGCCAAATATTTCGCCGTAACCTACCTCCGCATGACCCAGCTTTTCTTCAGAAACGGCGATATGGTGGCCGAGAAGTTTCATCGAACCCTCCACCTGGGACAGGGATTCCCGGCTGGTGTCCAAGGTCTGCTTCGTGCTGGTAGCGAGATTGCGGACCTCGTTGGCAACGATCGCGAAGGCCCTCCCGGCCTCGCCTGCGCGCGCCGCCTCGATGGTGGCATTGAGCGAGAGGAGGTTGGTCTGCATCGTGATCTTGTCGATGACGCTGACGATATCGTTCAGCCGTTGCATCATGACCGCGACCTTCCGGAATTCCTCCTCTAAAACCCCCTGCTGATCGACACGCGAAACGCCACGAATACGTTGTTCCATGTCGCCCTGCATCGTTTCGACGTTGCGGCGCATGTCGTCGGTGCGGCCGACCACCTGGTCCAACTGACCGGTCAGCATGGCCGAACGTTCGATGAAGTCGGTCAGCCTGCCGATTACCCTCTTGCGTATCTGATTGATCAATTGCTGCCGGTTCAGCCGGGTTTCGGTGAAATAGCGGCAGAAGCGCGCGTAGTGGATGGCGAACTGATCGACATAGGGATCATGGAACGACTGCCCCTCCTCGACCCTGAAGAAAACGACCGCCGTAAGTGTTTGATTGACGTTGATGCCGAGAAGTTCGCCGAAGGTGGAAAAACCCGCAACCGGAATGTCCCAGGCGCCGGCAAGCCGGTCCAACTCCGCGGCATTGCCGAGCCGACGCAGAATGCAGTCATTGAGGATGCCCGCCACCGGCCGGGGTTTGCCCCGAAAGAATGTCTCCATGTCACGACGTGTCTGGCCGGCAAAATCGGTGGCCTTGACCAGATGCAGTTCGTCACCGGGATTGACGTCACAATAGAAGTTCACGACACCCTTTTCGAGGTCAATCCCGGCGACGGAGCGCACGAAAAGTTCGCCATTCATGCGAACTGCAAAAGTATAACCTTCGAGTTTCTTGGACAATTCATGCCGCTTGCAGTTCATCATTTTGCACAACGCATCGACGATCGGCAAAATCTCGACGGTTGCTATATCGACCGCAGCCTTGACCTGCCGGGTTTCCGCCGACGCCTCGATGATGACCAGAGAACGTCCTGTGGGTTCGAAATTCTGACTCTTGAAGATACCGAACCGCGTGCCCCTGGCTATCTTGGCGAAGACGACGACGGCATGATTTTCAAGCGTGCGGTCGTTGTCATAGATGAAGGTATTCTTGAAATCGAGCTTGCCGCCAGCCGATCCGCCGATGAAGAGGCAGGGGAAACGATCGCTTCGGTAGACGGCTTCCATGAAATAATTCTCGGAAGCCGACAGGCCGTCTATCAACGTCAATGCCAATGTGTCCTGCGACGAGACTTCGAACGGAACGTTGACCCCGGAAAGATTCCTGACGATCTCCCCTATGCGCGCGTCGTGCGACTTAGACGGGCGGCCGGCGCGGATATCCTCATTGGCAAGACCGACGGCATGAACGGATACGGTCTCCAACAAATCGGGACTGAAGATCTGTACCACCAGATTGTTCCAGTTCCCCTCGGTCCCGCAATAGAGCGGCTCGCCACTCAACGCGGCCTGGCCACAAAGTTCACCTGAGGTGGTTGTGGCGATCAGGGGAATATCACCGCATCTGCGGCGAATGCCGGCAACGACCGTATTAAAATCCACATGGGGCGAGACATAGGCCATGATTAACTTTGCTTTTCGGCCCGAAAAGAGAAAGTCGCGCTCGCTGAGATTTCCCAGTCCGGCATCGCATCGAACGACCCGCATCGCCTCGTAAGCGGGCGAAACTGTCTCACCAATTGGCTCAGGAGCCATGTTTTCAATGACCGGCCCCGCAACCTCCGTGGTCATCTCTTCAACAACGCTGTCCGAGTAAACCGGGACTTTTTTCCTGAACAATGCAATCATGACTCAGCTCAACCAAAACCGTTTTGCAGATTCTGGACAGAACAAATTATAAATCAGTAAATATCATTTTTAATCTGAAAAAATACCTTTTATACGAAAGCCGTATTTATGATAAACGTCAAAACTAAACATAACACTTAGAGGATAATCAGAGAAATAATTGATTTTTATCAATTTTGTTCTGAAAAGATACCTATGGTCGCCGGAATTCCTTCCGAAGAAGTTCCACGCCATGCTGGCAGAAGCAGCCGTCGAGATGGTCATTGACGAGCCCCATGGCCTGCATGAAGGCGTAGACCGTGGTCGGACCGACGAATGTCCAGCCGCGCTTCTTGAGGGCCTTCGACAGCTGCACCGATACCGGTGTGGTGGGATTGGCTCTCAGCGTCGCGAGATCCATCACGGCCGGGCGCAGATGCGGGCCCGGCTCGAAACTCCAGAAGAATTTGGCGAGCGAGCCGAACTCGTCACGGAGCTCGATGGCGCGGGCGGCGTTGTTGATCGTCGAGACGATCTTGCCGCGATGGCGGATGATGCCGGCATCGGCGAGGCAGCGGGCGATATCGGCCTCGCCGAACTGCGCGACCTCGACAAAATCGAAACCGGCGAAGGCGGCGCGGAAATTCTCGCGCTTCCTGAGGATCGTCAGCCAGGACAGGCCGGACTGAAAACCTTCGAGGCAGATCTTTTCGAACAAGCGGATATCGTCCGTCACCGGCCGGCCCCATTCCTCGTCGTGATAGCGCCGGTAGTCTTCCAGGCCGCCATGCCAGGCGCACCGCGCCCTGCCGTCTTCGCCGACGATGATTCCCGCCTTTTCCATTCCTGCTCCTTGGTCCAGACCCTTTGGTTAACAGGGTTTCCGTCGGCTTTAACATCGGTCAACCATGTTTCAAAACCGGGCGGTAACCCTGCCAAAAGGTTTATAGGCCGGCCTGCTTCCAATGTTCCACCCGTTTACCATTCGCTTTCACCTCGTGGTCACCATGTTCGTCAACACCGACGCCAGTTATCCAGTGTTTGAGGGGCGTCCGGTCGGTGATTTGTAACGAGTGGATCCGATCATGAAGAAAACCCTTTTTCTGGCTTTTAGCCTTGCCGCTGCTTTTTCCAGTACCGCCGCCCTTGCGCAGGACCGCTATCGCGAGCGTCCGCCGGTGGTGCTGAGCCCCGATCTCGCCGCCCCGTGGGTGATGCAGCTTGCCGGCCCGAACGGCCGCCCGGTCGTCTATCCGCGCCAGGCCGCCCAGCCGCGCGCGGTCTACCAACAGCGTGAAGTCTACCGAGAGCGTGAAGCCTACCAGCAGCGCGAGCCGCAGCCGATGGTTCGCCGCGGCATTTTCGATCGCTCGCCCGTCCAGCCGGTGGCGATGCGGCCGCAGCCGGTCCGCAGCCAGATCGAACCGCAGTTCCTGCCCCAGACCGTCGCCTACGACACCAAGGAGAGGGCCGGCACGATCGTCATCGATACCAACAACCGCTTCCTCTATCTGGTCACGGGCAACGGGCAGGCCCGCCGCTACGGCGTCGGCGTCGGCAAGCCGGGTTTTGAATGGGCCGGCGAACACAAGGTAACCCGCAAGGCCGAGTGGCCGGATTGGACGCCGCCTTCGGAAATGATCCAGCGCGAAGCGGTCAAGGGTCACTACCTGCCGGCCCGCATGGACGGCGGGCCGGAGAACCCGCTCGGTGCTCGCGCCATGTATCTCGGCTCGACCCTCTATCGCATCCACGGCACCAACGCGCCCTGGACGATCGGCAGCGCGGTCTCCTCCGGCTGCATCCGCATGCGCAACGAAGATGTGACGGATCTTTACGAGCGGGTGAACATCGGCACCAAGGTCATCGTCATGTAACGCCCGCCAGTACCGAAGGTGAGGCGGCGGAGACACAGTCTCGCCGCCTTCTGACCATCACATCTTCTTTATTATACTGCTCCCGCTTGTTTTGACGCCCGAGTCGGTTAGCCTCCGCCGTTCACCAGATCGGAGAGGAGTTGGGAATGAGAGTTGGGGGAATGAGGACAAGCAAGGTCCTTGCGATGGCCATGGGAATGGCTGGAGCGATCTTCTTTACCGCCGGACATGCCAGCGCGATCAGCCCGGCAGCGCCGTTTATCGGAAACCCGTCGAGCGACGTGACGCTGGTCGCGATGCCGCGGGAAGTGCCGGAAGAATTCAAGCGCCGCATGGTACGCTTCTCGTCGACCGAAAAGCCCGGCACGATCATCGTCGATACCAACAACAAGTTCCTCTACTATATCGAAGGGCCCAACCGGGCGACCCGCTACGGCATAGGCGTCGGGCGCGAAGGGTTCGGCTGGTCGGGCGTCGTCAATGTCGGCCGCAAGGCGGAATGGCCGTCCTGGACGCCGCCGGCCGAAATGCGCGTTCGCGAACGCCGCGCAGGCCGTATCCTGCCGGCCGTTCAGGAAGGCGGCATCGACAACCCGCTCGGCGCCCGCGCCATGTATCTCTACAAGGGCGGCCGCGACACGATCTTCCGCATCCACGGCACCAACCAGCCATGGACGATCGGTCTCAACATGTCGTCCGGCTGCATCCGCATGATGAACAAGGATGTCGAGCATCTTTATGCGCGCGCCGACATCGGCACCAAGGTGATCGTCATCGGCCCCGGCAACCGGCAGGGGAATGTCGATTTCGAAGATCGCGGGATCGATATCTTCGGCACGATTTTCGGCGGCTAAATCGTCGCAGATGGAATCCGGAAGAGCGGCAAAAGCCGCTCTTTTTCATAGGTTTAGATTTCATTAACCATAACCGGCTTAGCTTCGTCGGCGACTGGTGCAAAAAAAGCACAGACCGGCGAAGCATCCGCCGCTAAACATTGAGTCATCAAAAAAGCCAACGTCCCTCCCTGCAGGCTGATTCATGCGCAAAATTATTTCCTTCGCCTTCGCATCCACGCTTCTCACAGCTGGTCTTGCCTATGTTGCCCCGGCTCAAGCGGCCGACCTGGCTCCGGCCACAGCACCTGCCGCGCCGGCCTATGTGGCTCCGGCCAGCACCAGCGGTTTCGAAATCTCGGTTTACGGCGGTTACGAATTCGCGCCGCATTCCAAGGTCACCGTATCGGACGGCCCGGACTTTGCGGCCGGCTGGGATACTAATCCCTTCCAGATGCCTCCCTACTGGGGTATCCGCGGCACCTACTGGTTCGATGGCGGCGCCCTTTCGAACTGGGGTGTTTCGCTCGATTACACCCACGCCAAGGTTTATGCCGATGACGAAAGCATGGCCAAAGCCGGTGGCTGGAGCGTCTTCGAATTCACCGACGGCCTGAACCTGCTGACGGTCAACGCGCTCTACAAGTTCCCGATCGAGGGCAGCAAGTGGACGCCTTATGTTGGCGCCGGTGTCGGTATCAACGTTCCGCATGTCGAAGTGACCCGCGCCTCGGGCCGCACCTTCGAATACCAGTTCGGTGGCGCGACGATCCAGGCCCAGGCCGGCGTGAAGTACCAGCTGACCGAAAAGTGGGCGATGTTCGCCGAATACAAGGGCAACTACTCGTTCGTGGATGTGGACATCGACAGCGGCGCTTCGCTGAAGACCAACATCCTGACGCACGCCATCAACCTTGGCGTCTCCTACAAGTTCTGAGGCTTAAAACCCTTGACGACAAAAGCCGGCGATTTCGCCGGCTTTTTTGTTGGACCAAGCTTATCTGGCCGGGATCTTTTCCGGCTTCGGGCCGCCATAGGCCCAGTCCAGAAGCTCGACCGTGTGCAGGATCGGGATTGCGGTGCCGGAGGCGATCTGGGTGATGCAGCCGATATTGCCGGTGGCGATCACATCGGCTTTGGTCGCCTCGATATTCCTCACCTTGCGGGCCTTCAACTGCGCCGAGATTTCCGGCTGCAGGATGTTGTAGGTACCGGCGGAGCCGCAGCAGAGATGCCCCTCGCCCGGATCGCGGACGGTGAAGCCCGCCGCCTTCAGGAGGTTCTTCGGCGCCATGGTGATCTTCTGGCCGTGCTGCATCGAACAGGCGGAGTGGTAGGCGACGTTGAGCCGTTTCGGCTCCAGCCGCGGCAGATCGAGCGTCGAAAGATACTCGGTGATATCCTTGGAAAGGCCTGAGACCCTTGCGGCCTTTTCAGCGTAGGCGGGATCGAGGCGCAGCATATGGCCGTAATCCTTGATCGTCGTGCCGCAGCCGGACGCGGTGATGATGATCGCATCGAGCCCGCCCTTGTCGATCTCTCGCGTCCAGACATCGACGTTGCGGCGGGCGAAGTCGAGCGCCTGTTCCTCGCGGCCCATGTGATGCACGAGCGCACCGCAGCAGCCCTCGCCCTCTGGCACCACCACTTCGACACCCAGCCTGGCGAGAAGCCGGAGCGTCGCCTCGTTGATGCCCGGATCAAGCACCGGCTGGGCGCAACCCGACAGGATCGCAACGCGGCCGCGCTTCCCGGCCTCGGGGATGCGTGTGCCGGGTTTTGCCGAATCCGAAGCCCTGGCGGGGGATCTCGGCGCGAGATCGAGCATTGCCCCCAAAGGCCTTAGCGCCGAAGCGCGCTTCAGGAGCGGTGCGAAGGGGCGGCCCAGTCTTGCGAAACCGAGCGCGGTGCGGAAGCGGGCGGGATAAGGCAGCACGGCCGCGAGCAGGTTGCGGATCAGCCGGTCGATCAGCGGGCGCCGGTAGGTATTCTCGATATGGATGCGGGCATGGTCGACCAGGTGCATGTAGTCGACGCCGGAGGGACAGGTGGTGACGCAGGCAAGGCAGGAGAGGCAGCGGTCGATATGGGTGACCACTTCCTCATCCGCCGCACGGCCGTTTTCCAGCATGTCCTTGATGAGATAGATGCGCCCGCGCGGGCTGTCGAGCTCGTTACCGAGGGTGACGTAGGTGGGACAGGTGGCGGTGCAGAAGCCGCAATGTACGCAACGGCGGAGAATCTGCTCGGATTCGGCTACATGCGGATCGGCGAGCTGAGCGAGGGTGAAGTTGGTTTGCATTTATTGGCTACCCCTCGCGGACATTGCATGTTCACCGACGGCTATGCGTTCCGCCAGCCCCCCTCTGTCCTGCCGGACATCTCCCCCTCGAGGGGGGAGATCGGCAGGAAGCACGGGCGTCGTTTCCACCAATACCGTCGAGAGGGGCGAAACGTTGCTCCAGTTCAATCTCCCCCCTTGAGGGGGAGATGTCCGGCAGGACAGAGGGGGGTGAGACGGAAACATTGCCATGGCCGTATTCACCCCATCTTGCCCGGGCAAAAGATCCCCGCCGGGTCGAGCTTCTGTTTGACGCGGGCCGAAAGAGCCGCGACCGCATCCGGCTGCGGCTCGAAAGCCTGCGTCTGGGCACGCACGGCGTCCGATGCCCGCATCAGCGTCGCATGGCCGCCGCCGAGAGCTCGGATGTAGCGGCGCAGCAGTTCTGCCTCCGGATCGGCTTCCATCCGCATCCAGACCAGTCCGCCCTGCCAGTCGTAAAAAGCATCGACGCCGGCTTCGAGCCGGAGCGCTGCGACCAGCTGGTGCCCTGCCGAGGGGGCAATGGAGACGCGCCAGACGGGTTTCAAAGTCCCATCCGAATAGGGATAGACATCGCGGATCTGCCGCCAGAGTGTTTGGCTCTCCTCCAGGCCGAGCCGCGAGACCGACCCAAATGCCTCCATGACGGCGGCCAGTTTTTCAGCCCGCACGGCAACGGAAGCGTCAAGACCCTCAATGCGCAGAACGGTCGCCTCGCCGGCCGGCAAACCGCCGCCGAGGAAACGGAAACGAACGGTCTGCGGCAGGTGTGCGGCGCCCGACACTTCGACCGGCAGCGCCATCGCCGCCGCCATCGCCTTTGCGGCCGCCGCGTCGTCGAGACCGGAAATGACGATGGTTTCCACCGTCTGCGGCACCGGCAGCACCCGGAAAGTCACTTCGGTCAGGAAACCGAGCGTGCCATGCGAGCCGGCCAAAAGCTTGACCAGATCGAGGCCGGTGACATTCTTCATCACCCGCCCACCGGCGCGGATCGGCTCGCCGCGGCCGTTGATGAACCGGATGCCGAGCAGGCTGTCGCGGGCAGCCCCGGACACGAACCGGCGCGGGCCGGAGACATTGGCGGCGAACACGCCGCCGATCGTCGGTTCGCCGAGCGTGCCCATGACGCCGCGGTGGTCCATCGGCTCGAAAGCCATCATCTGGCGGTTGGCGGCAAGCGCCGCCTCGATCTCGGCGACCGGCGTGCCGGCTTTCACCGTCATCACCATTTCCGCCGGCTCGTAATCGACGATGCCGGAAAGGCCGGTCGAGCTCACCATTTCTGCAGGCTCGGCGGCGTTGCCGAAACCGGCGCGGGTGTTGCCGCCGCAAAGGACAAGCTTCTTGCCCTCGGCGGCCGCGTTGCGGATGACATAGGCTGCATCCGTTTCCGAGTTGGGGATCAGCATGGGTGCTTCCTTGAAAGGCCTGCGCCCCTTGAGAGGCTTTTGCCCCTCATCCGCCTGCCGGCACCTTCTCCCCGCACGCGGGGAGAAGGGAATATGCCGCATCCTCTCCGTCCATCTCCAGCGTTGCGTGGGGCAAGTCCCCTCGCCCCGTTTACGGGGAGAGGGCTAGGGTGAGGGGCACTCCTCCCGAACGAACGAACAAAGGTGAAAAAACTCATGGTCTTCCATCCAGCGGAAAAACCTTCGACGGATTGAGGATCCAGCCCTCGTCGAAGGCGGAACGCACGGCCATCTGCTGGTTGAGATCGGCCTCGGAATACTGATGGCGCATCAGGTCGCGTTTCTCGATGCCGACGCCGTGCTCGCCGGTCAGGCAGCCGCCGGCATCGACGCAGAGTTTCAGGATCTCGTTGCCCGCCTCTTCGGCTCTGGCCGCATCCTCGGGGTCGTTGGCGTTGAACAGGATCAGCGGATGCATGTTGCCGTCGCCCGCATGGAAGACATTGGCGACCCGCAGCCCGAAACGGTCGACGATCTCGGAGGTCTTGTTGAGCACATAGGAAAGCTTGCCGAGCGGCACCGTGCCGTCCATGCAGATATAATCGGCAATACGGCCGGTGGCGCCGAAGGCGGACCTGCGGCCCTTCCAGATCAGCGCCGCTTCGATCGCCGACTGGCTCTCGCGCACGGTCTTCACGCCATGGCGGCCGGCGATCTCGACGATGGCTTTCAGCATCGCCTCCATCTCGGCTTCTGAGCCTTCCACTTCGACGATCAGCAGTGCCTCCACGTCGAGAGGATAACCCGCATGCGCGAATGCCTCGCAGATCTCGATCGCCGGCTTGTCCATGAACTCGATGGCGACCGGGATGATGCCGGAGCCGATGATATCGGCGACGCAGGCACCGGCATGTTCCGAGGTGTCGAAGCCGAACAGGACCGGGCGGGCGCCTTCCGGCTTGGCGATCAGCCTAACCACGGCCTCGGTGACGATGCCGAGCTGGCCTTCCGAACCACAGACCAGGCCGAGCAGATCGTAACCGGCCGCGTCGAGATGCTTGCCGCCGAGCTCGATCACCGTACCGTCGACCAGCACCATCTTCACGCCCAGCAGGTTGTTGGTGGTGACACCGTATTTCAGACAGTGGGCACCGCCGGAATTCATGCCGATATTGCCGCCGATCGTGCAGGCGAGCTGCGAACTCGGGTCCGGCGCATAGAAAAAGCCGTCGATGCCGACCGCTTCGGAAATGTTGAGATTGGTGACGCCGGCCTGCACCGTGGCGGTGCGGTTAGCGTAATCGACCTCGAGGATGCGCGACATCTTGGAAAGGCCGAGCACGACCGCATCCTCCTGCGGGATGGCGCCTCCCGACAGCGAAGTGCCCGCACCGCGCGGCACGACGGGAATGCCGTAGCGATGACAGTATTTCATCACGGCGGCCACCTGCGCCGTCGTTTTCGGCAGGGCCACGGCGAGCGGCAGGCGGCGGTAGGAGACGAACGCATCGGTCTCGAACGGCACCAGCTCGCGGGCCTCATGCACCAGGCATTCCGGCGGCAGGAGATCGGTGAGATCGGCAATGATCGCTGCCCGGCGCGACAGCACCGCCTCGCGAGGCTTCAAGAAACGGATCGTGTCGGCCACCGGACCCTCCTACAGACATTCAACTGGTATACTTTTTTTACCAGTGATACAAGAAGCCGAAACGTCCGGCTGACATGACCGATTTGGAGACGGAAACTTGACGCATGAGCTTTTCGCGCCGGTGCCGCATGGTCGAACCGCGGACGAGGTCATTCTTCAGATCGAGAGCCTGATCCTCAACGGCGTGCTGCGCGACGGAGACCGCCTGCCGGGCGAGCGCGAGCTGGCGCAGCGCTTCGACATTTCCCGGCCCATCCTCAGGGAAGCACTGAAGGAGCTGGAGGCGCGCGGGCTGCTCACCAGCCAGCACGGCGGCGGCACCTATGTGGCCGATATCGTCGGCCAGATCTTCTCGCCGCCGCTGGTCGCCCTGATCCGCCGGCATCAGCGGGCCGTTCACGACTATCTCGAATACCGCCGGCAGCTCGAAGGCATGACGGCGGAGCTTGCCGCCAGGCGCGCGACCGATACGGACAGACAACTGATCGAGCGTATTCTGGAGACGATGCGCCTTGCCCATCGGGACGGGCGTTTCGAGGATGAGCTGACCTCCGACGTCGAATTTCACAACGCGGTCGGCGATGCGGCGCATAATATCGTTCTGATGCATACGCTCAGAGCCTGCTATCGGCTGCTCAGCGACGGGATTTTCTATAACCGCCGCATCATCTTCAACGTCGGCGGCGCCCATGATGCCGTGATGACCCAACATGAGGCGATCGGGCAGGCGATACTGGACGGCGACCCTGCCCGGGCCAGACAGGCTGCGGAAGACCATATCGATTTCATTTCCAAGGTCACCGATGAGGCCGAACGCACCGGCGAATGGAGCCGGATCGCACAACTCAGGATGATTCAAACCAAAACCTGAGCCCCCTCTCCGGCGCCTCGCGGCGCGTCGTGCACAGTACAATTGAACACCTGTGCAAATTTCTATTGACGTGAAACTTTGTGGCCTCACAATGGTTGGCGCTTTGGTGATCGTTAACCACCGTGATTCTTATAAAAAAGTCTCAGAGGGTCGTTAATCTTCGCGCAAGCTCTATATTAGTAAAATGTCATTCTCTGGAGGATCAAACAGAAATTGGGCTTTATGGATCGGGTCACGGGCAATCTTCGGTTGATGCTGCAGCGGCCGCCGCGACAGCAGTACGCCGCGCTTTGCTACCGGATAAAAAAGAAGCCGGCACAACTCGAGGTTCTGGTTGCGACCAGCCGCGATACCGGCCGCTGGGTCGTGCCCAAGGGCTGGCCGATGACCGACAAGAAAGCTCATCAGGTTGCCGAACGGGAAGCGTTCGAAGAAGTCGGCGTCAAGGGCAAGGTGGAGAAGGAACCACTCGGTTTCTATCACTATCGCAAGACGCTCGATAACGGCCTGAAAATCCCCGTCAGGGTGCAGGTCCACGCGCTCGAAGTGGACGAATGCCTGAAAAGCTATCCGGAAAAGGGCTCCCGGACGCTGGAATGGGTTTCCTGTGAAGAAGCCGCGATGCGCGTCAACGAACCGGAATTGAAGATCCTCTTCCTGCAGTTCGCCGAAAGAATGCAGCCGCGCGCTCCGCAGCTTACGGTCAAAGCCGCAAGCTAAGCCGCTTCGGCGCATCTTCACAATTCTGCAATATTGCCTTCGCCTGCGCACGCTATTAAGCGATAGGCCGTGATTTTCTTCCGCGAGGCGGAGACGGCCGCAGTTCCGGTCTCGCGCCTCCCTTTTCACCCAAGGACGGAGATATGGGCCAAAGACGGCCGCGTTTGGCGAAGCCGACGCTCGACAAGGATTTGGAGAAGTTCTCCTCCGTGGAGGAAGCCGCCCGGCAGATGTCGCGCGGGCTTGCCGCGCCGGGCACGGCGCTGCTGTTCATCATCCTGGTCGCCATCTTTGCCGCGTCCTATGTGACCGGAAAGCCCGGAGCGGTCGTCGTCATCGCCGCCTCCGGCCTCGCCGCCTATATGGCAATGAACATCGGCGCCAACGACGTCACCAACAATATCGGCGCGGCAGTCGGTGCCCGCGCCATGACCATGGCCTTCGGCCTCGGCCTGGCGGCGATCTTCGAAGTGGCCGGCGCGGTGATCGCCGGCCGCGGCGTCGCCAATACGATCGCCAACGGCATCATGCAGGGCGGCATGATCACCAGCCCGGACGTCCTCATATGGGCGATGATGGCGGCTCTTCTGTCGGCGGCGGTGCTGATCAACGTCGCGACCTGGCTTGGCGCGCCCATTTCCACCACCCATTCGATCGTCGGCGGCGTCATGGGGGCCGGGATCGCGTCCGCAGGACTTTCCGCGGTCAACTGGGGCATGATCGCCGGCATTACCGCCAGCTGGGTCTTTTCGCCGATCCTCGGCGCCGTCATCGCCGCCGCCTTCCTGTTCTTCATCAAGGAAACCATCATCTACCGCGAGGACAAGGTCGCCGCGGCGAGGAAATGGGTGCCGGTGCTGATCGGCCTGATGACCGGCGCCTTTGCGGGCTATCTGGGCCTGCTCGGCCTCGGGCAGCTGGTGACGGTGTCGGCGCCGGTCGCGACGCTGATCGCCCTCTGCACCGGTCTTGCCGCCTGGCGCCTGCTGATCCCGGTGATCGCCAGGCAGGCTGAAGGGCTTGAAAACCGCAACCAGTCGCTTCGCACGCTGTTCCGCATTCCGCTGATCCTTTCCGCCGCTCTGCTCTCCTTCGCGCATGGCGCCAATGACGTTTCGAACGCCATCGGCCCGCTGGCGGCGATCGTTTCGGCCGCACAGCGCGGCATTTCGGCAGGTGTGCATATTCCGCTCTGGGAGTTGATCGTCGGCGGCCTCGGCATCTCGCTCGGCCTGTTGCTCTACGGCCCGAAACTGGTCCGGCTGGTCGGCGCCGAGATCACCAAGCTCAATCCGATGCGCGCCTACTGCGTCTCGCTGTCGACGGCACTGACCGTCATCGTCGCATCCTGGATCGGCCTGCCGGTATCCTCGACCCATATCGCCGTCGGGGCGGTGTTCGGCGTCGGCTTCTTCCGCGAGTGGTATACCCGCCATTCCCGTCGCCGTTTCGAATACATGCGGGTGCGGGCAGGCAAGGATCTCGACACGACGGAACCGTTCGAGCGCAACGACGACGAACTTAAACGGCGTTATCTGGTGCGGCGCTCGCATTTCCTCAGCATCATCGCCGCCTGGATGATCACGCTTCCGGCAGCAGCCGCCCTTGCGGCGCTGATCGCCACGGCTATGTTCGCGCTGTTCGTCTAGCTTCGAGGTTTTTATGCGCGCCAATTTCCGGATGCAGAGACTGTTCATCGAGGCGCCGCTCGGCGCCGGCGCGCGTCCTGAAGCGTCGGCCGAACAGTTCAACTACCTCGCCAATGTGCTGCGGATGGAGGAAGGTGCCGAAATCCTCATCTTCAACGGCCGCGACGGCGAATGGAAGGCCCGGATCACCTTCCCTACCCGCAAGAAGATCGTGCTGGAGGCGCTCGAGCAAACCCGGCCGCAGCCGCCGGCTTCCGACCTGCATTACCTCTTCGCGCCGCTGAAGGTCGGGCGGCTCGACTATCTCGTGCAAAAGGCGGTCGAGATGGGGGCCGGCTTCATCCAGCCGGTCATGACCCAGCACGTGCAGGGCAAGATCACCAGCCTGGACCGGCTCCAGGCGAATGTGGTGGAGGCAGCCGAGCAGTGCGGCATTTTGTCGGTGCCGGAAGTGGCAGCACCGAGGAAACTCGGCGACCTGCTCGACAGCTGGCCGCAGGACCGGCGCATCATCTTCTGCGACGAAGGCGACGAGGGCCAGAACCCGTTGCCGATCCTTTCCGCGATCAAAGAGACCAGGCTGGCGCTCCTGGTCGGCCCGGAAGGCGGATTTTCCGAGGAGGAAAGGGGCAGACTGCGCTCACTGCCCTTCGTCACCGCAATTCCGCTCGGACCTCGAATTCTCAGGGCGGATACGGCGGCGGTCGCAGCCCTCGCGGTCATCCAGGCGGCGGCCGGCGACTGGCGTTGAGCCGCCTGCCCCATGCCGGACACAAGGGCCTTGAAATTCTGAATCTATCTTGAAAGAAATTGACTTGCGCCGCACATCAATCCGGTCCAATCACCGGCGAGTTCGTCCAGATCAGGCATTCCGAGCAAGGTAGTTTTCATGGCCCGCGATACGACCGACCAGACACCGCTTACCTCGGTGTCCGAGCTTTCCGCCTACCTGGCGAAGGGACCGCGGCCGAGACAAGATTTCCGCATCGGCACCGAGCATGAGAAATTCGCCTTTTTCCGGGCGGACAACAGTCCCGTCCCCTATTTCGGCGATGCCAGCATTTCCGCTCTGCTGAAGGGCATGGAAAAGAAGCTCGGCTGGGAACCGATCATGGACGGCGACAACATCATCGGGCTCGGCGAGCAGTCCGGCATGGGCGCGATCTCCATCGAGCCCGGCGGCCAGTTCGAGCTTTCCGGTGCGCCGGTCGAAACCATTCACCAGACCTGTCGGGAATCCAACCAGCATCTCGCCGTTCTGCGCGAAATCGCCGAACCGATGGGCATCCGTTTCCTCGGCATTGGCGGCAGCCCCAAATGGACGCGGGCGGAAACCCCGCGCATGCCGAAATCCCGCTACGAGATCATGACGCGCTATATGCCGAAGGTCGGTTCCAAGGGCCTCGACATGATGTACCGCACCTGCACGATCCAGGTGAACCTCGACTTTTCCTCGGAAGCGGACATGGCCGCCAAGATGCGGGTGTCGATGAAGCTGCAGTCGATCGCGACCGCGCTGTTCGCCTCCTCGCCGTTCACCGAAGGCAGGCCGAACGGGCTTCTCTCCTGGCGCGGCGATATCTGGCGCGACACCGACAACCAGCGCTCCGGCGTGCTGCCCTTCGTCTTCAAGGAGGATTTCGGGTTCGCCGATTATGTGGAATGGGCGCTCGACGTGCCGATGTATTTCGTCGTCCGCGACGGCAAATACCACGACTGCACGCATGTCACCTTCCGCCAGTTCATGAACGGCGCCCTCAAGGGCGAGGTCAAGGACTGGGAGCCGACGATGGGCGACTGGACCAACCATCTCTCCACCCTCTTCCCCGACGTGCGCCTGAAACGCTTCCTCGAAATGCGCGGCGCCGACGGCGGCCCGTGGCGGCGGATCTGTGCGCTGCCGGCCTTCTGGGTCGGTCTGCTCTATGACGACACGGCGCTTGCCGATGCCGAGACGCTGACCGCCGACTGGACGGTCGAGGACGTGATTGCCATGCGCGATGCGGTGCCGGCCAAGGGTCTGAAGGCCGAGATCAAAGGCAGGTCGGTGCTCGACATCGCCCGCGAGGCGGTGGCGATCTCCAAGGCGGGTTTGAAGGCCCGCGCGCGGCTCAACGGCGAAGGCCAGGACGAAAGCATCTTCCTGCAACCGCTCGACGAAGTGCTGGCCAAGAAGACCACCATGGCTGACGACATGCTGTCTCTCTACCACGGCCGCTGGAACGGTTCGGTCGAGCCGGTATTCGAGGAATACCAATACTGAAGCGAGATCGAGATCGGTTCTAAAAACCGGTTTCCGTTCAGCACTTTCCGGATATAGTGGTGCATCACCCGAACCGGAAAGGATTCTCCATGCTGCCACTGTTCGACATGATGCTTAGAGCTCAGGACGGCGCAGGCATGGAGGCGATCGCCAAGCAGTTCAACCTGGCCCAGGAGCAGGCCACCCAGGCGATGGCGGCGCTGATGCCCGCGTTCTCCTCCGGCTTGAAGCGCACCAGCGCCAACCCTTACGATCTTACCGCGCTGATGAGCAGCATGGTTTCCGGCGCCTATACCAAATATTTCGAGGACCTGACCAAGGCTTTCACGCCGCAGGGCACCTCGGACGGCAATGCCGTGCTCGAAAAGCTGTTCGGATCCAAGGAAGTCTCCCGCGCGATCGCTGCCCAGGCGGAGCAACTGACCGGGATCGGCCAGGAAGTATTCAAGAAGATGATGCCGGCCATGGCCGACACGCTGATGGGCGGGCTGTTCAAGCAGATGACCGGCCAGATGACCGGCGCCAACGACGCGTTCGCCGCCTCCCCGATGGGCCAGATGCAGCAGCAATGGCTACAAAGCATGGGCCTGCAGCCGAAGGCAAAGCCACAACCGGCGGCCAACCCCTTCGACAATCCCTTTGCCCAGGCGATGCGCTCCATGTGGGGCCTCGACAAGCCGGAACAGCCGCAGCCTTCGGGCGGCAACCCGTTTGCCGACAATCCGTTCGCCAAGGCCTTCCAGGACATGATGGGCGGCGCGTTTTCGAGCTCGAGCCCGGCGGCTCCCGCGCCGGAAAAACCCAAGGAAGCGCCAGCCCCCGAAGCCAACCCCTATCGCGACGTGCTGAACAACATGTTCGACAGCGGGCTCGAAGTGCAGAAGAGCTATCAGAAGAACATGGAAGCGATCTTCGACACCTATCTGCGCAATGGGGCGGGCGGTAATGCCGAGGCGGAAGCGGCGCCTGCCGCTCCGAAGCCTTCCAAATAAAAAAGCCCGGCACGGATCGACCGGCCGGGCAAGCAGCAGGGCTATTGGCTATCACCCTGCGGGGAAAAGGTCAGGCAAGGTCAGCGATTGGCCGGCCTTGCAAAGCGGTGCCGCGCACGCTCGCGGGCGGCGCGCGACAGAAGCAGTGACGGATCATCCAGCGCACCGGACTGATTGAGCGCCATCACCACATCATGCCGTGTGATGCCGATATCGTTGAGCTGGCGGTCGTCGAGATCATGGAGGCGATTGCTCGCCATACGATTGCGAAAGGCACGCCAAACGGATTTCGTTCGCAGCACCACGAGGCCAAAGCGGCCATTCGCACCGCGCCCTTCGTGAATGAGGTCGAGTTCAGTTCCGCAGTCGGTCGTGCTCATGGGTCTATCCTTTCGCAGGCACGAGAAAGGCCGTCCCTTCCGTGGAGGTCCGACGGAAGGGCTGCCGAGATTGGGGCTCAGGGAAGAAGCACCCGTCGATTTTGATTTGCGATCCCCTTATCGCGGAAAACCTATTGATCAGTCCAACGAATGTTTCTAATGATTAGCATCAAACCCACTGATGGATGATCTATCATGTCCGCACCGCTCGATATCGATCAGCTGCATACTTTCATTTCTATCGTGGACACCGGCAGCTTCACCAAGGCCGCCGACCGGGTGTTCAAGACCCAGTCCGCCGTTTCGATGCAGATGCGCCGTCTTGAGGAACGGATCGGCAAGCAGCTGTTTGCCAAGGACGGCCGCGGCAACCGGCTGACGGCCGAGGGCGAGAAGCTCCTGAACTATGCGCGGCGGATCATCCGCCTCAACAACGAGGCGATCGCGGCCTTCGACGACAACCGTCTCGAGGGGACGCTGCGCATCGGCACGCCGGACGACTATGCCGACCGCTACATGCCGGAGATCATCGGCCGTTTCGCCAAGACCCATCCGAATGTCGAGCTCTACATCGTCTGCGAACCGTCGGTCAGCCTTGCCGAAAAGATGGCGCGCGGCGAGCTCGACATCGCGCTCGTCACCCATAACCCGCGCCAGCGGATTTCCGACGTGGTGCGCACGGAGCCGCTCTGCTGGGTCGGCTCGGCCAACCATCCGCTGAAGGATGACGCGCCGGTACCGCTTGCCGTCGGCCGCCGCGACTGCCTGTGGCGGCAGCTCGCCTGCTCGGCGCTCGACGCGGACGGACGGGAATACCAGGTCCTGTTCACCAGCTGGTCCTCGACGGTGGTCGCCGCCGCCGTACTTGCCGGCATGGCCGTCTCCGTACTCCCGGAATCGGCGCTGCGAACGGGCATGAAGGTGCTGTCCTCCGCCGACGGTTTCCCGCCGCTGCCGCCGGTGCAGATCGGCCTGATGAAACGTCCGGGGCTTTCGCCGTCGCTGATGAACGCCATCACCGACCATATCACCGCCTGCCTCGACAACATCTCGCCGGCCGTGATGCCGGACGATCTCGAGGGAGAGGTCAAGCCGTTCCAGCGCGTGCCGCGAGCCCGGGCGGGCTCCGTGATGCCGGGGTGGTGAGCACCTCCGACTGAGGAACACAAGAGGCCGGAGCCAAACTCCGGCTTCTCCGTTTCAGGTCTCCGGCGCCTGGCCGGCACCCGAGCGATGGCGACTTGATGCCGATCGATCACGCCAGGTTCTTCTTGAAGAAGGCTACCGAGCGGCTCCAGGCGAGATCGGCGGCGGCCTTGTCGTAGCGGGCCGACGAGGTATCGTTGTTGAAGGCGTGGTTGGCGCCGTCATAAACAAAGATCTCGAAGGTCTTGCCGTTCTTTTCAAGCGCCGCCTTGAAGGCCGGGATGCCGGCGTTGATGCGCTCGTCGAGCCCACCGTAATGCAACATCAGCGGTGCCTTGATGGCGGGCACATCCTCAGCTTTCGGCTGGGCGCCGTAATAGGCGACGCCGGCGTTGAGACTCGGTGACTTGACCGCCAGGTTGTTGACGGCGCCGCCGCCCCAGCAGAAGCCGATCGCTCCGACCTTGCCGTTCGCACCGCCGATGCCGGCCAGATAGGCGCGGCTTGCCTCGCCATTGGCCGAGACATCATCGGGCTTCAGCGAGGAGAACATCTGCCGTGCCTGCTCCTCGTCCGAGGGCGTGCCCCCCTGGGGCGACAGGAAATCGATGGCGAGCGCGTTGAAGCCCTCGAGCGCCATGCGGCGGGCGACGTCCTTGATATGGGCGTTGAGGCCACGGTTCTCGTGGATGACGAGGACACCGCCGCGCGTGCCGGAGGCATTCTTGGGTTTGACGAGATAGCCCTTCATCGTCACGCCGGCGGCGCCCGGATAGGTGACGTCCTCAGTGGTCAGCCGGTCGTCGTTGGCGGGAATGATATCGGCCATGGCGGAGCTCGCACCGATCAGCGGCGCGATCGCAGCCGCCGCGGCACCGGAGCCGGCAAGCTGGGTCAGCTTTTCCATGAAGCGGCGGCGATCCAGCGTCAGGTGGGTATATTCATCATAGGCGTCGATCATCGCCTGGGTGATCTTCGGGGTCTGGTCGTCCATGGCTTGCTCCTCCGTAGCCGATTTTATGACGAGGAAATCTATACCGAGGAACTTCCACTTGCAGATGAAACACTGAGTGATCTAAGTGCCGGATATTACACTTGTTCGTGAGGCCCGCTCGATCGGCGAGCCCGTCAGGATTGTAGCGAGACTTCCAAGCGGCGCGTTGTTTCGCGGAGCCGACGGCCAGGCTGCGGCTCCAGAACCCTCCCGGCGCCTGCACGGCTAGTTCAAGACCAGCCAGACCGCGAGCCAGGCCCACATTGCCACTACCGCAAAAAAGCCGACCATGAAGATGGGGCGGCGATAGCGCAGCCGGTTGCTGGTGAGATGCACGTATGTATGCGCGTAGCGGGACAAGACGAAGATCCAGGCGAGAGCGACCGTGCCCCCGTTGTCTGCGGTAGACACGTAGAGCACCAGGCTAAGGGCATAGAACAGGACGGGGAGTTCGAACTGGTTCCTGAGGTTGCTGTGGACGGCGCGGCTTTCCGGCGGCTCCTCTCGGCTTTCCCGAAAATGGCCGGGCTCGGCGCTGCCCGCATGGACGGCCTCGAAGCGTTTTCTCGACAACAGCCAATAGAGAAAGAAGACCAGCGCGGAGTGCGCGAGCATCGGCCAGAGCGTCGCATCGGTGGAAAGCATCGGTTCTCCTCATTCTTTGGTCGGGGAACCAGATAACACGCGCTCTCTCTTACGCAATGGCGCCGTTTGACCGGCGCCACGCACTTTCATCCATACCGGCAGGTTATTGCGGGGTGAGGTTCTCGGTGCCGGAGCCATCCTTGCCGGAAATGGTCCAGGCGCCTTCCAGAGAACCGTCGTCATTGACCTTGTAGACGACGAGGCCGACGGCCTTGCCGAGAACGTAACCGGCGGCGAAGGAATCGCCATAGAGCATGCAGATGCCGCTGGACGTGGTGGAACCCGTCTTCCACTCGATCGCGCAGGTCGTTTCGCTGGTCAGCGAAATCTTTGCGGTTCCCTTGTAGGCGGAACCGTCGAGATTGGTGCCCTCGACATTGTAGGTGCCGGCGCGAACGGTCTGCGCCTGCGCAGGCGTGACGAATGCGGCGCCCAGGAGGAGCGCGCAAGCCAGAAACTTATTCATGTTTACCCCCGAAAACCCTTCCATCGGCACAATCGCCAACATGCGTTGTTTAGCAGGGAATCACGAGGGAATTAAGCGATCCCGCCTGTTGGCAGGCCGTTGGCGGCAGGCGTCCACCGCACTTTTTTTGATATTCAAAGGGAGGAGGCACAGCCTCCTCCATCACGAATTTCAGAGGCCGGCGCCCGGATAGTTGGGGCTCTCGCGGGTGATCGTCACGTCATGCGCATGGCTTTCGCGCAGGCCGGCTCCCGAGATGCGAACGAAGGTGGCGCGCTCCTGGAATTCCTTGAGATTGGCGCCGCCGACATAACCCATGGCCGCCTTCAGACCGCCGCCGAGCTGATGGAGCACGCCGGAGACCGGTCCCTTGTAAGGCACCTGGCCCTCGATGCCTTCGGGAACCAGTTTCAGCGTATCGCGCACTTCCGCCTGGAAGTAACGATCGGCGGAGCCGCGGGCCATGGCGCCCACAGAGCCCATGCCGCGATAGGCTTTGAACGAGCGGCCCTGGTAGAGATAGACCTCACCCGGGCTTTCGTCGGTGCCGGCCAGCAGCGAACCGATCATCACGGCGGATGCGCCGGCGGCGATCGCCTTGGCAAGATCGCCCGAGAACTTGATGCCGCCATCGGCGATGACCGGAATGTTCTGCGCCCGTGCGGCTTCGACAGCCGACATGATCGCCGCAAGCTGCGGCACGCCGACGCCGGCGACGATGCGCGTGGTGCAGATCGAGCCCGGGCCGATGCCGACCTTGACGGCATCGGCACCGGCATCGATCAGCGCCTTGGTGCCGTCATAGGTGGCGACATTGCCGGCCATGACACGCACATGGTTGGAGATGCGCTTCACCCGCGCGACGGCATCGAGCACGCGCTGCGAATGACCATGCGCGGTATCAACGACCAGAAGATCGACGCCTGCCTCGATGAGGCGTTCGGCGCGCTCGAAACCATCGTCGCCGACACTGATCGCGGCTGCGGCCCGAAGGCGTCCCTGGGCATCCTTGGAGGCATTCGGGTTGAGCTGCGACTTTTCGATATCCTTGACGGTGATCAGGCCGACGCAGCGGCCTTCGCCATCCACCACCAGCAGCTTCTCGATGCGGTGCTTGTGCAGCAGGCGCTTGGCTTCAGTCTGATCGACGCTGCTTTCCTTGACCGTGATCAGGTTCTCGCGGGTCATCAGCTCGTAGATCTTCTGGGCCGGATCGGAGGCGAAACGGACGTCGCGGTTGGTGAGAATACCGACCAGCCGGCCCGGGACATGGCCACCGCCGTTTTCAACCACCGGAATGCCCGAAATGCCGTGCGACTTCATCAGCGACAGCGCTTCGGCGAGCGTCGCGTCGGGCCCGATGGTGACCGGATTGACGACCATGCCGCTTTCGAACTTCTTGACCTGGCGAACTTCTTCGGCCTGTTCGATCGGGGTCAGGTTGCGGTGGATGACGCCGATGCCGCCTGCCTGGGCCATGGCGATGGCGAGCCGACTCTCGGTCACCGTGTCCATGGCCGAGGAGATGATCGGCAGGTTGAGATCGATATCCTGGGCGATGGTCGTGGCGATATTCGTCTGGCCCGGCATGACTTCGGAATGGCCGGGCTGCAGCAGCACGTCGTCGAAGGTGAGCGCGTCCGCGCCGGTTGCCGTTTCAATGATGCGTGCCATGGCCAATTCCTTCGATCTAGAAAATGCGGGATACGCTCAGGAACGACTTGGATAGCGTCCCGGCGCTCCGGCAACAATTGCTTGGAAGTTGGCGAGGGCTGGTAACACGTTCATGACAAGAAGGGAATAGCAAAAACCCGGGAGGTGGTTCTCCCGGGTTTTGATCGCTTTTGGGCACACTCAGATGTCGAACTGGTAGCTCTTCGGCACGAACCGGTAGCCGGCCTCCTGCTTTTCGACGAATCCGACCGCCGGGAACGGCATGTGATAACCGAGGAAGGCCACCTTGTCGGTGGCGATCATGTCGAAGACCTTCTTGCGGGTGGCCGCACCCTGCGCCTTGTCCATGTCGAAACGCACCTCCCAATCGGGCCGCTGCAGCGACAGGACATAGTGATTGGCGGTATCCGCGGTCAAAACCAGACGCTTGCCCTGCGACTCGATGTTGAAGATCAGCATGCCCGGCGTATGGCCGGGCGCCAGCATGGCGGTAATGCCGGAGACGACCTCTCCGCCCTCCTTGAGGAAGGTCATCTTGTCGGCAAGCGGCTTCACATTGGCAAGCACGGCCTTCTGATTGCCTTCGGCAGGCGTCCCCGCCCGCGCGGCATCGGTCCAGAAGTCGTATTCCACCTGGCCCGTGACATAACGCGCCTTCGGGAAGGCGGGCTTGCCGTCTTCCATGATACCGCCGATATGGTCGCCATGCATGTGGGTGATGACGATGATCGAGATATCCTCCGGCATGTAGCCTGCGGCCGCCAGACCCTCGATCAGGCGTCCGCCACCCTGGGCGCGCGCGGCCTTGCCGAGCCCGGTATCGAACAGGATCACATCGCTGCCGGTATCGATGAGCGTCGGGGCGAAGCTGTTGACGAACTGGTCGGTCGGCAGAAAATTCCGGCTCAGCAGCGTCGCAAGCGTTTCGGGCGGCTGGTTGAGGCCGAAGGTTTCGCCCGGAGCGCCGGAAGGACGGGCACCGTCCTTCACCACCAGGACCTGAAAACCGCCGAGCTTGAATTTATGGATATCCGGCGGGACGACGCGATCGATTGCCAACGGCTTCTTCTCCTGGGCAAAAGCCTGAGCATGGATGATTGCCGGAGCGGCAAGAACGCCCAAACCGGCGGTGCCGATCAGGGTGCGCCGTCCGATACCTGATTTCGTCATGATTTTAACTGCCTCCTGGAATTGCCGCGGACCCTTGAGCTGGCGTCCGGTACGCAGGGAACATAACCGCGGCTCGGGAGGAGAAAATCCGATCTCACGCAGACGTGACCCAAAACGTGAAATGGTGAGATTCAGCAATTGGCAGACCGGATCAACAGGTTTATGGACGGGCCAATCCCCGCCCGTCGCAGGCCCCCTCATGAACCGCATCGTTCCCCTCATTCTCGCCGTCGCCCTTTTCATGGAGCAGATGGATTCCACCGTTATTGCGACGGCGCTCCCGGCGATCGCCGCGGACCTGAATGTCGGGCCGATCACGCTGAAACTGGCTCTGACCTCCTACATGGTCGCGCTTGCCATGTTCATCCCGATCAGCGGCTGGATGGCGGACCGCTTCGGCGCCAAGAAGATTTTTCGCATTGCGATCCTGGTTTTCGTGATCGGCTCGATCTGCTGCGCGTTTTCGTCGAACCTTTTCCAGTTCGTGCTGTCGCGCTTCCTGCAGGGCATGGGCGGCGCGATGATGACGCCGGTCGCGCGCCTGGTCCTGCTGCGCACTACGAAGCGCAGCGAGCTGGTCTCGGCCATGGCGCTGCTCACCATCCCGGCGCTGGTCGGACCGCTGACCGGTCCGCCGATCGGCGGTTTCATCACCACCTATTTCACCTGGCACTGGATCTTCCTGATCAACGTGCCGGTCGGGGTTCTCGGCATCTATCTCTCGACGATCTTCCTGCCGGAAATTGAGGCCACCAATCCGCCTTCGATCGACTGGTGGGGGTTTTTCCTCACCTCGGTCACCGCCGCCGGTACGGTCTTCGGGCTTTCGGTCATCGGCCTTCCGGCCCTGCCGCCGGCAATCGGCATCACCGCGACGGCGCTGGGGCTCGCGGCCGGCGTGGCCTATGTGGTCCACGCGCGAAGCCATCCCGCACCGATCCTCAACCTCCGGCTCTTCAGGGACAATGCATTCCGGGCGGCGAGCAGCAGCGGTACGCTGTTCCGCATCTCGACCGGCGCCATTCCGTTCCTGATGCCGCTGATGCTGCAGCTCGGTTTCGGCCTCAACCCGTTCCAATCGGGCCTCATCACATTTGCCGGAGCCCTTGGCGCGCTGATGGTGAAGTTCGCCGCCCGCCGGGTCTTCGCGATGACCGGCTTCAAGACGACGCTGATCGTCTCGGGCGTGCTCGGTGCGGCGACCACCGCGGCCAACGGCTTCTTCACGCCGCAGACCTCGCATGCGCTGATCATCGCCTTCCTGCTGATGTCGGGTTTTTGCCGTTCGTTCTTCTTCACCGGCTCGAACGCGCTCAGCTATTCCGAGATCAGCGACGAACAGGCGAGCCAGGCGACCTCGATCGCTTCCGTCCTGCAGCAGATCAGCATGGCGCTCGGCGTCGCGTTTGCGGCCTTCATCCTCGAAGCGTCGGCGGCGCTCACCGGCACGCATCTGCAGCTCGCCGACTTCCACCTGGCCTTCTTCCTGGTGGCAGCCCTTTCGCTTCTGGCGGTCGTGCCGCTGCTGAAACTGGACCCGCGGACGGGCGCCGCCGTTTCCGGCCACCGGGCACGCAATATGCAGCCGGAAGCCGGCGAATAGTCAGGCCCGGTCTTCCGTTTCCGCTTCGGCGACCTCTTCCGGTCCGACCGCCTCAGGCCTGCGGCCCTTGAAATGCTTGGCGAGCAGGAACATCTCGACCGATTCCTGGCGGGACGAGCCGGGCTTCACGTGGATGACCTGCTTGAAATTCTGCTTCAGCATGTTGAGCAGGTCGCGCTCGGTGCCGCCCTGGAAGGTCTTGGCCAGGAAATGGCCGCCCTCGCCCAGAACTTCGACGGCAAAATGGGCCGCCACTTCGCACAGATGCATGGTGCGCAGGTGATCAGTCTTCTGGTGGCCGGTGGTCGGCGCCGCCATGTCGGAAATCACCAGGTCCGGGGTGCCGCCGATCGCCTCCATCAGGAGGCGCGGCGCTTCCGGATCGAGGAAGTCGAGCTGCAGGATCCTGACGCCGGCAAGCGGCGCCATTTCCAGAAAATCGATCGCCGCGACGCGGATATCCTCGTCGGTCGAATCGGTGACCTTGGCGGCGATCTGCGACCAGCTTCCTGGCGCAGCACCCAGATCGATGATGCGGCGGGCGCCCTTGAGGATCTGGTGCTTCTCGTCGATCTCAAGCAGCTTGAAGGCCGCGCGGGCGCGATATCCTTCGAGCTTGGCGCGCTGGACGTAGGGGTCGTTGATATGGCGCTCGAGCCAGCGCCGCGACGACGCCTTGAGCTTGCCCTTCTTGACCTTCTGGCCGAGCTTGCGGCCGGTGCGATTGCCGCCAACCGGTGGTTTCGTCATCGCCTTGCTCCCGCTTCATCCTGCCCGCCGGCACCGTGACTGCCCCCCGGATTGGCCCCCTGATTGGCCCCTGGGCGGCGCGGCCGCACGCGGCGCCATACGCCATCGTCGGCCATCATGTCCGTCAACAGGCCCTCGCGCAGGCCCCGGTCGGCAACCCGCATGCGCTGGCTCGGCCAGCGGCGGCGGATCGCTTCCAGAATGGCGCAGCCGGCCAGCACCAGATCGGCCCGATCGGGACCGATGCACGGGTTGGCGGCACGGCCGGCGAAATCCCAGGAGAGCAGCTTTGCCTGCATGGCGGAGACTTCCGCATCCGAGAGCCATAACCCGTCGACCTTGCGACGGTCGTAGCGCGGCAGGTCGAGATGCACGCCGGCAAGCGTGGTCACCGTGCCGGACGTGCCGATCAGATGGAAATCCTCGGCACCCTGACGGCGGAAGGCCGTGACCGGCGGGCAATCGAAGGCAGCCAGCATGCCTTCGACTTCCGTCACCATCGCGGAGAAGACATCCGGCGTCACGTCGCGCCCGCCATGCCGTTCCGACAGCGTCACGACGCCGACCGGAAGCGAGGTCCAATGGGTGATGTGGTTGGCAAGCCGGCTCGAACGGCTGTCATCGATGCGGATGACGGCGATTTCCGACGAACCGCCGCCGATATCGAAGAGAACCACGGAGCGCGCCTCGCGACCGACGAGCGACGAACATCCGGACACGGCAAGCCGGGCCTCGGTTTCCCGATCGATGATTTCGAGTTCCAGCCCGGTTTCCGAGGTGACGCGAGAGAGAAACTCCTCGCCGTTCTCGGCGGCGCGGCAGGCTTCCGTCGCGATCAGCCGCATGCGGCGGATCTGCCTGCTGGCGAGCTTTGCGGCGCAGATGCGCAAAGCCTCGACCGCGCGGTCCATGGCATCCTGCGACAGCCGGCGGCTGGTGCCGAGCCCTTCTCCGAGGCGGACGATGCGCGAAAACGCATCGACGACCCGGAACTGGCCGGGCCTTGTCGGCTGGGCGATCAGCAGGCGGCAATTGTTGGTGCCAAGGTCGAGCGCCGCATAGAGATCGTTGACGTAGGAGAATTTTTCGCCGCGCGGTTCCGCCGCCGGGCTTTCAGCGCCGGCCCTGCCGCGGACATCCTTGGCGGCAGCTTGACCCGAACCGGCGGGGACCTGGACCTTCGCGACACCCGGCGCCGCCTTGGCGGGTGCCAGCGGCCTGCCCTGAAGGCCACGGCCGCCTCTGTTCTTCTTGCGCCGATTGCGCGACGAAGACGGCGGTTTTGCCGAATGGGGCTGCTGCCCGCCCTCGGCGCGGACCGAAACCTGCTGTGCTGCGGGTGCGGTGTTCGAGCCCTGTCCCGACTGCCGAGCGCCGGCGGATTTCGCGCGACGCCGCTTGCGCTTGCGCGCCGACGGGCTGGGGTCCTGGCTATGGGGACGTCCGGCAGGCGCGGCCGAATCGACCGCATCCGAATGGCTCACAGGCGCCGCGTCACGACGTTTGCCGTTCCGCTTCGCCTTCCGACGCCTCGAGGATTTCCCCTCTCCGCGCGGTGCCGCCGACGCCCCGCCTTCCGGCGGCTTTGCGCCGCTATCGGGGTCCATCACTTATATGTCCATCTCGCCGCGCAAGGCCCTCTTGAAGGTATGCCGCTGGCGTCTGATTGTTTCGTTGGCGCAAAGATAACAGGCGGTGGCGTTTTCGCCAACGGCTTTTTGCCGCCCGTGTCACGGACCTGTCATCAGACCCGCGCTCCAGCTTTTTCGCAGCCGTGACGGGAAAGCTTTCGCGGCATCGATTTTTTTCGAAATCGGTATTTGCAATCCGCCCGCTTTTGTTTATAAGCGCCGCACACCGGCCGGGCCATCACCTGGCGGCCCCTGCTGGGGAATAGTTCAACGGTAGAACGACGGACTCTGACTCCGTTAATCTTGGTTCGAATCCAGGTTCCCCAGCCAATTCTTTTCGAAACTTCCCTGAAGTTTTCTCTCAGCTGCTTTGGCCGCCGATCGCAATTGATGGCGGTTGCGCTTTCTGGTTCCGTCCGATTCCCTTCCCGTTCGCCGCAGATCCTGGCGCGAAAACCCTGTCCCACCGACTGACGGAACAGGGCGCAGCTGCCTGTTGATATTATCTGGCGATCAGGACCGGAAACTTGGCGTCCTGCAGCACGGATGCCGTCACGCCGCCGAAGATCCGTTCGCGCAGGCGCGAATGGCCGTATGCGCCCATGACGATGAGGTCGGCGCTGATCTCCAGCGCGTGCTTTTCGAGCACGTCTTCCACCAGGCGGCCACCGCTTGCCAGCTGTTCGACGAGCACCTTTATGCCGTGACGCGCCAGATAGGCGGCGACGTCGGCGCCGGGTTCGCCGCCGCTGACCCAGTAGGAGCTGTCGGGATCGACGAGCACGACATGCACCTCCTCCGCCCATGTCATCATTTCCAGGGCCTCGCGCGCAGCCTTGGCCGCTTCGGTACGGGAGTTCCAGGCGAGCAGGATCCGTCTCGGCTTCAACGTTGTCCCGCGGTCCTTCGGCGCCAGCAGGAGAGGGCGGCGGGCCTAGAAGACGCCGCCATCGACGATCCGACCCGTGAGGGTGCCGTCGCTGCGAACGCCGTCCCCGATCATCAGCACGTCGGCATAAAGTGCGCGGCGATGGATTTCCTCGCTGACGAAAACGCTTTCCGCGTAGAGAATATCGACATCGAACGACAGGCCGTTGGTCTTGCAGGCGCTTGCCACCTGTTTCCGGATGCCGTCGAGCGATCTCAGGTCCTCGTCCCGCTGGTCGAGCCATACCGTGCCGGCCGGAAAATCGCCCATGGTTGCCGGGGCGGCCAAGCTGGCCACCACGACGGAAAGATGCGCTTCGAGTTCAGTCGCCACTTCCATGGCGCGGGCGAGATCGGCGGCCGGGTCCGTATTGCCGATCACTGAAAGCACTGTCTTGAATGACATTTTCTGTCTCCTCTGCATGAGGCCGTGATCGGCCCTGTGAACGAAGCCTAGGACCGGTGCCCGCCGGTGCCATGATCTTCGTCAACCGGAACCCGGGAATGGCAAATTGCGGCACGCTGCCTGCGGATGTTAGGATCCGCAAAGCCGGCCTCCGGCGCCGCAGGGAAAGCTCTTGTCATGCCGCAACGCAGCGCAGGTCTTTTGATATTCCGGCAGGTCGCCGGATATCGGGAAGTGTTTCTGGTTCATCCCGGCGGGCCGTTCTGGGCACGCAAGGACGAGGGAGCATGGTCCATTCCAAAGGGTCTCGTCGATGACGGCGAAGACGAGCAGGCCGCCGCGAAGCGGGAGGTCTTCGAGGAAGTCGGAGCGACAATCGAGGACGAATGCGAATGGCTCGGCGAATATCGCCAGCCCGGCGGCAAACACGTGCTCGCATGGTCGGTAGAGGCCGATATCGACGTCGAAAACATCGTCAGCAACACGTTCCGGATCGAATGGCCGCCGAAATCGGGAATGATGAAGGAATTTCCCGAGGTCGACCGTGCCGGATGGTTCGGGCTCGACGAAGCGGAGCGCAAGATATTGAAGGGCCAGAAACAGATCCTTGCCGATTTCGCGGCGCGGCGGCCGTAGAGCAAGGGCACGCAAGTCCGGCTTTGTCCCGGAGAGACTGCCTGGGCCAAAGTCCGGCGAAAACTCCTGCCCGCTTGACTTAGATCACCACAGGGCCCGTGATGGGCAGATACGAAAGCCGCCGGACATCAGCGTTCATGGAGCCTCCCTTTGAACCGTATCGCACAAGCCGCCATCATTCTCGCAGTCGTTGGCGCCGCCGGTTATTTCGGCTGGCGGTACCAGCAGGACCTTCGGGCGGCGCAGGCCATGCAGGGGATCGCCAGCGGTAACGGCCGCGTCGAGGCGGTCGAGATCGACGTCGCGGCGAGAACCGCAGGGCGCCTCTCGGACATCCTGGTCAGGGAAGGCGACTTCGTCAAAGCCGGCGCGGTCGTCGCCCGCATGGATATCGAGCAGCTCGCGGCCCAGAAGCGGGAAGCGGAAGCCCAGCTTGCCAGGGCAAGGATCGCCATCGAAACCGCGAAAAGCCTGGTCGTCCAGCGCCAGGCGGAAAAGGAAGCCGCGGCCGCGACCGTTTCCCAGAACGAGGTCCAGCTGCAATCGGCCCGCAAGCGGCTTACCCGCAGCGAACAGATGAGCCGCAGCGGATCGGTTTCGGACCAGTTGCTGGACGACGACCGCGCCCGTGTCGAAGGAGGCGTCGCAACCGTCGCGGCGGCAAAAGCCAACCTTGCCGCAACCGATGCCGCGGTCGGCGCAGCGCAGTCGCAGGTCGTGGATGCCGGGGCCGCGGTCGAGGCCATGCAGGCGACCGTCGCGCGCATCAACGCCGATCTGCGCGATTCCGAGCTCAAGGCGCCGCGCGACGGACGCGTGCAATATCTCGTGGCTCAGCCCGGAGAAGTGGTGGCGGCCGGCGGCCGCGTGCTCAACATCCTCGATGTCGGCGATGTCTACATGACCTTCTTCCTGGCCACGGAGGAGGCAGGCCGCACCCCGATCGGCGGCGAGGCCCGGATCGTTCTCGATGCCGCCCCGCAATATGTCATTCCTGCCCGGATATCGTTCGTGTCCGACGTGGCGCAGTTCACGCCGAAGACCGTGGAAACCGAAGAGGAGCGCCAGAAGCTTATGTTCCGCCTGCGGGCGCGGGTCTCTCCTGAACTGCTCCAGAAATATATCGCGCAGGTCAAGACCGGCCTGCCGGGCCGGACCTATGTGAAGCTCGATCCCGCCGCGACATGGCCGGCGGCCCTGGCGCAGCCGCTGACCCCATGAACCCGGAACAACAGGCAACCGGCGCCCCGGCGGAACCGGCCTATGTGGCGCGGCTGAAGGATGTCAGCCATTCCTATGGCAGGACGCGCGCCATCGACGGTGTGAGCCTCGACCTGCCCGCGGGACGGATGATCGGCCTCATCGGCCCGGACGGTGTCGGCAAATCCTCGCTGCTCTCGCTGATCTCAGGCGCGCGGCAGATCCAGACGGGCGAGGTCGAGGTGCTCGGCGGCGACATGCGCAGCAACCGCCACCGGGACCGCACCTACCCGGCGATCGCCTACATGCCGCAGGGGCTCGGCAAGAACCTCTATCCGACGCTGTCGGTGTTCGAGAATGCCGATTTCTTCGCCCGCCTGTTCGGCCAGGGCCGCGAGGAACGGCAGTACCGCATCGCCAACCTTCTGAAGCGCACCGGCCTGTCGGGTTTCGAGGATCGTCCCGCCGGCAAGCTTTCGGGCGGCATGAAACAGAAGCTCGGCCTTTGCTGCGCCCTCATCCACGATCCGGACCTGCTTATTCTCGACGAACCGACGACCGGGGTCGATCCGCTGTCGCGCCGGCAGTTCTGGAGCCTGGTCGAGGATATTCGAAGGGAGCGGCCGGAGATGAGCGTGATCGTCGCGACCGCCTATATGGAGGAAGCGGCGCGTTTCGACTGGCTGGCCGCCATGGATGCCGGCAAGGTGCTGGCGACCGGCACGCCGCGCCAGATCTTGACCCGCACCCGCGCGCATACGCTCGACGAGGCTTTCATCCAGCTTATGCCGGAAGAGAAACGGACCGCCTACCGTGCGGTTTCGATCCAGCCTGCGGACTTCGCCGAGGCTGACGTCGCCATCGAGGCGGAAGGCCTGACGATGCGGTTCGGGGATTTCACGGCGGTGGACAATGTCAGCTTCCGCATCCGCCGCGGCGAGATTTTCGGCTTCCTCGGCTCGAACGGCTGCGGCAAGTCGACGACGATGAAGATGCTGACCGGCCTGCTGCCGGCAAGCGAGGGTACCGCGAAACTGTTCGGCAAGACGATCGATCCGAAGGACATGGATGTCCGCCGGCGTGTCGGCTACATGAGCCAGGCCTTCTCGCTCTACAGCGAACTGACGGTCCGGCAGAATCTCGACCTGCATGCGCGGCTGTTCCAGCTGCCGGCCGACACGATCCCCGCCCGGATCGCGGAAATGGGCCGGCGCTTCGAGCTTACCGACGTCATGGACACGCTGCCCGACGCGCTGCCGCTCGGCGTCCGGCAGCGGCTGTCGCTGGCTGTGGCGCTCATCCATTCGCCGGAAGTGCTGATTCTCGACGAACCGACATCCGGGGTCGATCCCATCGCCCGCGACCAGCTGTGGGCGGCGCTGATCGAGCTCTCGCGGAAAGATCGCGTCACCATATTCATCTCCACCCATTTCATGAACGAGGCGGAACGCTGCGACCGCATATCGCTGATGCATGCCGGCAAGGTGCTGGTGAGCGATACGCCCGAGGAGATCCGCAAAACCCGCTATGCCGCCACGCTCGAGGAAGCGTTCATCGCCTATCTCGAAGATGCGATCGGCGAGACGGCGGCTTCATCCGCGCCGCCCTCGACGACGGCCGAAGACGGACGCAGATTCACAAGCCCGGACCGGCACCGCGCCTTCGACCTGCGCCGGATCTGGAGCTACAGCCTTCGCGAAACCCTGGAGATCCGCCGCGACCCCATCCGCGCCACGCTGGCGCTGATCGGCAGTGTCATCCTGATGTTCGTGATCGGTTACGGCATCAACATGGACGTCAAGGACCTGACCTTTGCGGTTCTCGACCGGGACGATACGGTCGCCAGCCGCGACTACGTCGCCAATATTTCCGGTTCCCGCTATTTCATCGAGCAGCCGCCGATTGCAGATTATGCCGACCTCGACAGGCGCATGCGCGACGGCTCGCTGAAGCTGGCGATCGAGATACCGGCGGGTTTTGCCGAACATGTCGCCCGCGGGCACGATGTCGAAATCGGCGCATGGATCGATGGCGCGATGCCGCAGCGGGCAGAAACGACGCGCGGATACGTGCAGGGCATGCATGCCCAATGGCTGGCGCAGAAGGCCCGCGAGATCTACGGCAATGCTGCAAGCGGCCAGTTCTCGATCGAGACCCGCTTCCGCTACAATCCCGGCATCGAAAGCCTGGTGGCCATGGTGCCGGCCGTCATCCCGCTGCTGCTTCTGCTGATCCCGGCCATGCTCGCGGCGCTTTCGGTGGTGCGGGAAAAGGAACTCGGCTCGATCGTCAATTTCTACGTGACGCCGGTGACGCGGCTCGAATTCCTCATCGGCAAGCAACTCCCCTATCTGGCGCTCGGCATGATGAACGCGGTGCTCCTGTGGCTGTTCGCAGTCCTGGTGTTCCAGGTGCCGTTCACCGGCAGCCTGCTTGCCTTTGCGGCAGCCGCTCTTCTTTATGTCGGCTTCGCGACCGCCTTCGGCCTGCTCGTCTCGACCTTCATGTCGAGCCAGATCGCCGCGATCTTCGGCACCACGCTGATGACGATCATCCCGGCCGTGCAGTTTGCCGGCATGATCGATCCCGTCTCCTCGCTGCAGGGCATCGGAGCGCTCGTCGGACAGATCTATCCGACCACCTATTTCAACATCATCTCGCGCGGGACCTTCTCAAAGGGCCTCGGTTTCGACAGCCTCCTTGGGGCTTTCCTGCCCCTCCTTGTCGCCGTTCCGCTGCTGATTGCGGCAAGCACCGTCTTTCTCAAGAAACAGGCAAGGTGACGGATGCGGCTCGCCAACATCTTCCATCTCGGGATCAAGGAACTGCGCGGCCTGATGCGCGATCCGATCTTGCTCGGGTTGATCGCCTATTCCTTCACGATCGCCGTCTATACGGAAGCAAAAGCCGTTCCCGAAACATTGAACAACGCGCCGATCGCGATCGTCGACGAGGACAGTTCGCCGCTTTCGCGGCGGATCGCCGATTCCTTTCTCCGCCCCTATTTCAAGCCGCCGGCGATGATCACCGCGGATGAGATGGATGCCCGCATGGATGCCGGCACCGATACGTTCGCGCTCGATATTCCGCCGAACTTCCAGAGCGACCTGATCGCCGGCAAGACGCCGGTCGTCCAGCTCAACGTCGATGCGACCCGCATGACCCAGGCGTTTTCCGGATCCGGCTACGTGCAGAATATCGTCTCGACCGAGGTCTCGGGCTTCTCCGCCGAAGACAGCCGCGCGCCGACGGTGGACCTCGCATTGCGTGCGCGGTTCAATCCCGAACTCAACCAGATGTGGTTCGCATCGGTGATGAACGTCATCAACAACGTCACCATGCTGGCGATCATCCTGACCGGCACCGCGCTGATCCGCGAGCGGGAGCACGGAACGGTGGAACACCTGCTGGTGATGCCGCTGACGCCGTTCGAAATCATGGCCGCGAAAGTGTGGTCGATGGGGCTGGTGGTGTTCGCCGCCACCCTGCTCTCGCTGATCTTCGTGGTGCAGGGATTGCTGAAGGTTCCGATCGAAGGATCGATCTCGCTGTTCATGGCGGGGGCGGCGCTGCATCTCCTGGCGGCCACAGCCATGGGGATTGCGCTTGCCACGCTTGCGGGCTCCATGCCGCAGTTCGGCCTGTTGCTGATGCTGGTTCTCCTGCCGCTGCAGATCCTTTCGGGCGCGACGACCCCGCGTGAAAGCATGCCGGAAGTGATCCAGACGATCATGCTCGCCGCGCCCAACACGCATTTCATCCTGCTCGCGCAGGCGATCCTTTATCGCGGCGCCGGGTTCTCGGTCGTCTGGCCGCAATTCGCCTGGCTGTTCGTCATCGCGACTGCCTTCTTCTCGTTCTCGCTGCGCGGCTTCCGCAGGTCCCTGCGATAACGCGCCTTCTGCCGTCGGTTAAACGGGAGTAGGATTGTCGGGATACGATGAGGGAGTTCGAAATGGGAAATGCAAACAAGACACCAGCGCCCGCGACACCCAAGGACGTCGCCAAGGAGCAGGACGATTATCTGGAAGAGTCGCTCGAAGAGACTTTTCCCGCCAGCGATCCGATCGCGCCGGGCCATCCCCAGAAGCCGGCGAAAAAGCCGCTTGCTCCGAAGAAGATATAGCCCGGCGACCCACGTCACGATTGTGGCTTCCGAGACACCCGGAGCAGTTGCGTTTGGCGCAACTCGGGCGCATGATGGTGGTTCGGTAACCATGTAAAGGGCGTTGCCGCTTCAGGAATTTTACACCCTGGCTCCAATGAAAGGAGGACGTCATGTCTTCCGACTTCTCACAGACCATCTCCCGCAATCTGGTCCGTGTCAGCGGCCCGGGATATCGGGAAAATATCGAACTTCACGCGTTCAGGGAGCGTACGCAGCCGGGCGGCATGCTTGTCAGCGGCCGAGCCGGCGGAACGGGGGCCGCGATTTTGCTTGCCCGTTTTGGCGATCGTCCCGAAAACAGCTTCGGGGCCGCAATATCGGCCTCGTTGAGCACATACAGAGATACTGCAGCACCGCAGCTTTGAGGTTTCGGCCGACAAAGGCGGGATTTCGCAAATCGGCCATTTCACGCTTTGCATGCCTTTCGGCCGTACAAGAGTTCGCTTCTCGACTTTCCATCGCCGCTCAGGAGGACAAAATGGCTAAAGGCCAGGTACGAAGTAATCGCGAAGTTCGCAAACCGAAAAAAGACAAGGCCGCAGCGGTGACGGCAGCGCCCGCAGGCGCGCAGGTCAAGCTCGCCGGCAGCGGCCCCACCTCCAGCAAGAAGCCGAAATAACGGCGCTTCGCGCCGGAGGTGCCATATCGGGGCGCCTCCGGCGCGGATCAATGCCTTCCCGGCATACAGGCAGAGCTGCAATCCGACGGTGCGGAGATCCTTCCGCAATGCCGGTTTTTCCTGTCGTCTTCGCACAGTGCCTGCCAAGACGCTGATCCATGCAGGTCCGATAGAAGCCCCCGCGCCGGTGCGTGCCGGCCATGATACTTCTGGGGTGATGGGATGACGATATTTTCCGTCCGGCATGTCACCGCCTACCGGTATAAAAGGCCGGTGGAGTTCGGCGAACACAGGCTGATGTTCAGGCCGCGTGACAGCTTTGACCAGACCTTGCTGAGTTCCCGGCTCGATGTCCATCCGAAACCGGACCATGTCCGGTGGATCCACGATGTCTTCGGCAATTGCGTCGCGCTCGTGGAGATCTCGAAAGCCTCGTCCGAACTCCGGTTCGAAACGATCATCCGCCTCGACCACACGCCGCAGGTGGCGATGGATTTCCAGATCGACGACGAGGCCCTCACCTATCCTTTCACATACGATCCGGAAGAAGCCTTCGATCTGGAGCGCACCATCCAGCGCCACTATCCCGATCCCGAGGATCGGCTCGGCAAATGGGCGCGGCAATTCGTCAAGATCGGCCACCCGACCGAAACCGGCCACCTCCTGATGACAATGTGCTTTGCCATCCATGAGAGCTTCATCTACGGCCGGCGTCTGGAACACGGGACGCAGCCGCCGCTCGAGACCCTGCAGCTGCGCCGCGGCACCTGCCGCGATTTCGCACTTCTGATGATGGAGGCGGCGCGGGCGCTCGGCCTGGCGGCGCGTTTCGTCACCGGCTACATCTATGTGCCCGATCGCGACGGATCGGTAACGCTCGGCGGTGGATCGACCCATGCCTGGTGCCAGATCTATCTTCCCGGTGCCGGCTGGGTCGAGTTCGATCCCACCAACGGCATCGTCGGCAACCGCGACCTGATCCGCGTCGGCGTCGCTCGCGATCCCCGGCAGGCAATCCCGCTATCGGGGAGCTACGATGGCGCCGAGTCCGATTTCGACAGCATGTCCGTGCAGGTCAACGTGACCACCGACGACCATAGCGTGAAACTCCACGGGTGACCGGAACACAGGCGTTATTCAAGCGTTGCCGCTGAGCCGCCAATTCGGGAAGAGGTCCTTCGCAGGGATACGATCATGAAGATACGCGCGGGGTTTCGCCTGGTTTATGAATGCCGGCACGATACGGCCATGCTGCTGGTCCTCAATATCCATCCCACGCGTCGGGCGGACTTGCTGAGCGAACAGGTGCTGAGCTTCGACCGGCCTATCGACGCCCGCGGTTATCTCGACAGTTTCGGAAACGCCTGCAGCCGCATCGTCGCGCCGCCGGGTCTAACGACGATTTCCACCGAGTTCGAGATCTATGACGACGGTCTGCCCGATCCGGTGCCGCAAGATGCCTTCCAGCACGACATCAAGGACCTGCCCGACGACGTGCTGGTCTTCCTGCTGGGCAGCCGCTACTGCGATACCGACCGCCTTGCGGATTTCGCGTGGAAGACATTTTCCTCCACCCCTGTCGGCTGGCCGCGGGTGCAGGCGATCCTCGACTTCGTCCACAAGCGCATCGCCTTCAATTACCAGAACGCGGACCCGCTGAGGACGGCGTTTGGGGGATATACCGATCGCACCGGGGTTTGCCGGGATTTTGCGCATCTCGCCATCACGCTGTGCCGCTGCATGAACATCCCGGCGCGTTATTGTACCGGCTATCTTGGCGATATCGGTGTTCCGAAGGATCCGAACCCGATGGATTTCAGCGCCTGGTTCCAGGTTTATCTCGGCGGCCGCTGGAATACGGTCGATGCCCGCCACAATACACCCCGGATCGGCCGCATCCTGATGGCGACGGGGCGGGATGCGACGGACGTGGCTCTTTCGACCGCCTTCGGCCCGGCAATCCTGTCTTATTTCGAGGTGACGACCGAAGAAGTGCCGGCGTCGGCCTAAATATCAAGACCCCCGGTTCCCCTGGTTTCTGCGACAGGACCGTAGGTACCGCAGATATCCTTTCGCGGCGCGGTTTCACAATCAGGGATAGTATATTCAGCAATTTCAGAAACAGGAAGTTGACAGTTCGGTCGCGGTGGCTTAGGTAAGGCGCATCGATACTTTGTTTGCCGATCTTTGTTACTGCTGCGCCTTGCGCTTCTTGACGAACTTTCCCTCTCAAAAGTCGAAACACCCGCCGTGCGTCGCCCGGTGGTTTATCAATGTTGCTAAGAAAGGGTTCGTTATGGCCACTGGCACAGTTAAATGGTTCAACGCCACCAAAGGCTTCGGCTTCATTCAGCCTGACGACGGCAGCGCCGACGTCTTCGTTCACATCTCGGCCGTCGAACGCGCCGGCATGGGCTCGATCGTCGAAGGCCAGAAGCTCGCATTTGAACTCGAGCGTGACCGCAAGTCGGGCAAGATGTCCGCAGGCCAGCTCCAGGCTGCCTAAAACTTTAACCTCCCATGACCACGGATGTACTGGCGTGGCGGTAAAAGATATGCGAAGGCCAGACCGATGTCTGGCCTTTTTCCGTTGAGGCAATTGGCTGACGCGAATATTTGCATGACCTCCCGTCTTGCGCGATATTCGTTTTCAACCGCAACATTCCAGATCTGACAAGGAAGATACTTTGAGACACCCGAGCGACAACAGCTTTGCCGACCGCCGTAAAAACGCGGCGGCTGCCAAGAAAGAGCTTTTGGCGAAGTTCGCGTCCGCCCCCAAACCGAATGACCCCGCCATGCAGGAACGGCGCGCCGAGCGCGAAGCCGTTGCCGCCGCGAGAGAAGCCCGCCGCGCCGAGCGCGAGGCCCTGAAGGCTGCCGAGAACGAGCGCGTGTTGCAGGAAGCGGCCGCGAGGGCTGCAGCCGCGGAAGCCCATGAGAAGGCCGAGGCCGAGGCCCGGCAGGCAGAAGCGGACGAACGGATTGCCCGGGTTATAGCCGATGAAGCCGCCCGCAAGGCGGAGCGCGACCGTCGCTACGCTGCCCGCAAGGCCCGCCAGCGCTGAATCTTGAAGCCTGTGCCTGAGAACGTGCAGGCACATCCCGCTTCGGCACGCCACATGCTCGTGCCGTTTGGCTTCGGCTCCACGGGCCTTTGTTCTTCGAACTCGCCTGTGCGCCGAATGCACAACTACCTCCCGACCGATCAAGGACTGACCATTGAACACGACCGAGAATATCAAGACTGCAACCACCCCGACTGCGGCGCATGCGTTGGCAGTCGAGCTGACGCCGACCCAGATCAGGGGTCTCAAGCTCGCCAAGGATGGTGACCTGTTTCCGCAGGAAGCCAAGAAGTGGACGCATCTGAATGCGGTCGTGACCTACGCGCGCAACGACCGGTTCAAGGAACGCCCGCAGAAGATCAAGTTCCTGACGACGACGACGTTAAACGAACTCAGGGAATACGGTCTTCTGCGCACCCTCAACGAGGAGGTCTCGGTGGAGGAATCGGCGCATGGGATCACCATGGCCGGCAAGATGTGGCTCCTGAAGAACAAATAACCGGCAAGCGGCCATGCCGTTCGACATGCAGCAGCCGGATCACATGAAATGCGGCTGCGGCAGACCTCTCGTATCCTGAGGACATGAGAGCGCTCCTCTTGCCTTTGTCCGGCTTCGCCCCACATTGAATGCAGGTAGCAGATTCAGAACGGGCGCTGCGATCAAGGGCGCGAGCCCTGGCCCCAACGAGGAGGACGACATGTCTTCCATCAGGCGAATCCAACCTTCTTCCCAGACAGGCCCGCAGTTACATCGGGCAGGCTACGGATATCTGTTTCGCATGGCAGTGCCGCTGATATCCATGACGTTCATTCTCTACATCCTGCTTCGCGATCTGTTCTGACCCGGATCGCGAAGCTGGCAACGCATCCATCGGCAACCGGAACGCCGGCTCCAAGAGAAAGGCGTTCCATTTCGGATGAAACCGTCATGACCCTGACATTTCCGAACAGAAGCCGCAGTTTCGACGAAACGCGCAAGGTCGTTCGTTTCATGGGTTACGACGGCATGTTCGAGGTCAGGTTCTTCGTGGAGGCCAAAGCGCTCTCCGACACCATGGCGGCTGGGATGTCGGAGGCCGATTATCTCAGGGCCTTCGACGCGGCCAGATCAAGCATCCAGGATGCGGCAATCAAGGCTTACCATCCCAATCGGGGAACCACCTACACGCTGACGGCTGCCGACCTGCGCTGATCCGGATGGAGACCGAACTTGTTTCCCGGGCGGCTGCCCCGGAACGCGACGCAATCAATGAATGGTGGCGCGGTCGGTGCCCAGATCATAAACGAGGCCATCGTCCCAGCGCTCCAGGGTCCTGAGAGTATCGAAGCTGTCCCAATCCTTCGATGCCGAGGACCAGAAATGGACCTTTTCACAGCCGTCCAGTTTGGCGCGCAGCTTGGCGAACTCGAAAAGGCGCCGCGCAACATCCCGGTCGTCGAGGAAACCGACGGACGCAAAGATCGGGATTTCGAGCTGGCGTCCGTGAACCGGATGCTCGCGGGTGAAGACGTGGCAGAGGCCGCGAATATATCCTTGCGCATCCCTCACCGTCAGCCAGTTGCGGCGCGACGAGGCCGAAGCAGTCAGCCGTTTCCACGTCTCCAGATCCAGGCGCGACATGATCAGCTGGACAACCGGGAAAGCGCGGTAGACATCCGCCGCGTTGAGGACACCCACATCGTAATCCATCTCCATATCCTCGCTGCAAGAAGACCTGTGCAGACCGCGCAGGCCGGCTCCCTGAACCCCATTTCGTAACACCCTCGACGCCATGGACATTGACGCGCGTCAATGGGGCGCAGGCCGAACCGTCACCTTCGCTTGCGCTGGGTCAATGAGGCGGCCCGGGTTCGAGATAATCGTTGCGGCATTCATGCTTCCCCCAACAAGGAGACGAATATGGCCAGAACGATGAAAGCCGCCGTCGTGCATCAATTCGGCAAACCGCTTGCGATCGAGTGCGTCCCGGTACCCGTGCCAGGGCCCGGCGAAATTCTCGTGAAGGTCATGGCCTGCGGCGTCTGCCACACCGACCTCCATGCGGCCGATGGCGACTGGCCGGTCAAGCCCAACCCGCCTTTCATTCCGGGGCACGAAGCCGCCGGCATCGTCGTCGAGCTCGGCCCTGGCGTGACCGGATTGAAGGAAGGCGATGCGGTGGGCGTGGCCTGGCTGCACGATGCCTGCCTGGCTTGCGAATATTGCGAGACCGGCTGGGAAACGCTTTGCGAGCACCAGCACAATACCGGCTATAGCTGCAATGGCGGCTTTGCCGAATATGTCATCGCTTCGGCCGCCTTCGCCGCAAGGCTGCCCCAGAACGTCGACTTCGCGGCGATCTCGCCGATCCTCTGCGCCGGCGTCACCACCTACAAGGGGCTCAAGGAAACCGAGGCGCGGCCCGGCGAATGGGTGGCAATCTCGGGCATCGGCGGGCTCGGCCATGTGGCGATCCAATATGCCAAGGCGATGGGCCTGCATGTGGCGGCGATCGACGTCAGTGCGGAGAAGCTGGACCTTGCCCGCAGCCTGGGCGCCGACCTGATGGTGGATGCCCGCCGGCTTACCGCTGTCGAAGAGGTCCTCAGCGCGACCGGCGGCGGCGCTCACGGCGTTCTGGTGACAGCCGTCTCGCCGCCCGCCTTTTCCCAGGCGCTCCGCATGGCGAGGCGCAGGGGAACGGTCAGCCTGGTCGGCCTGCCGCCCGGCGAGTTCCCGACGCCGATCTTCGATGTCGTGCTGAAACGCATCACCGTTCGCGGCTCGATCGTCGGGACAAGGCGCGATCTCGACGAGGCAATCGCCTTTGCCGCGGAAGGCAAGGTCAAGGCGGAAATCCACAAGGCGCCGCTCGAAGATATCAACGATATCTTCGCCCGCCTCAAGGATGGCAGGATCGACGGGCGCATGGTGCTGGACTTCTCGTCCGCATCCTGATCGTCGCCCGGCGTCGGGCGGAACACGCCCGGCGCCGAAACCTAGAGCGTTTGCTTGTTAGATTGAAGCATTCTGTTGGCTCAAGCGGAGTCGAATGATCGACCGGCTGGCGCAGGTCGTAGCCAGCCCTACGGCGAGCCAGCCGGTCGATCTGGCGGCCCGGTTCAGCCAACTCGAAGGGCCGGGCATCTTTCCGCCGTGATCAAAGGCGATCGGCTTGGACGTACCAACAGGTATGCCCTGCACCAATCGCCTTTGCCCCAACGAAAACCCGCTCCGGCAGAATGCTTCAATCTAACAAGGAAACGCTCTAATCCTGCAGGATGGCGGCAGCGACCGCATCGGGCGCCTTCGACGCGTCGAGATGCCGCCAGGTTATATCCGTCGGCTTGCGGGCCAGCTGGCCGGACAGCACGTCCGTGGTGGCATCCGACGGGCCTCCGGCCCTTTCGCGAACCCGCTGCCGGAGCAGTTCGGGATCGGCTTCGAGCCAGACGCCCTGAAAGCCTGCCCCTGTCCCGGCGGCGGCAGTCTCGATGAGGCGCCGGTTGGACGGATCATCGAAAACCGCGTCGGCGACGACTGAACCGCCCTCTGCGAGGATCAGCTCGGCATGCCGCGCCATCTCCCGATAGACCTTCTTCGAAACGTCGGGTTGATAGGCCGAGACCGGAAGTCTCGTCTCGGCGGAAACGCCATGGAGAGCTTTTCGGATCCGGTCGCTTTCGACGATCCTCGCCCCCGGAGGCGCGCCGACCCTGGCGGCCAGACGATCCGCGACCGTGGTCTTGCCGGAACCGCTGAGGCCGCCGATCGCGATCAGGCGCGGTGGCGCGTCTGCCAGGAGGCTCGCGGCGAGATCGAAATAAGACCTCGCCTCCCGCGCCAGCCCGAGGGCATCCTGACCGGGTTCTTCGGCCTGCGTGGCCGTCACATGCGCACGGACCGCCGCCCGGATCGCCATCAGGAACGGCAGGAGGCAGAACCCGTCCTCGTCATCGGTCTCGTCGAGATACCGGTTCATCGCGAGATTGGCGAGATCGGGAAAACCCCGGTGCCAGAGATCCATCAGCAGAAAAGCGAGATCATAAAGGACATCGACCGTGGCGATGCCGAGATTGAACTCGATGCAATCGAACAGGCATGGCTTGCCGCCCAAGAGGCAGATATTGCGCAGGTGAAGATCGCCGTGGCAGCGGCGGACCTTGCCGGCCGCTGCGCGCCGGTCAAGAAGCCCGGCATGCCGCGCGAGCCGGGACCGGAAGGCTTCGCCGAGCTTCGCCAGCTCCGCAGCGGCAAACACATGGCTGGTCGCAAACCCCGCCTCGTTGATGTCGAGGACCACCTTTATGTTGGCCGCCCCGCCTCCCTTGGAGACCACGGGTGCCCGGCGATGATAGAAGGCGATCATCCGGGCGGTCTGCGTCATCAGGTCCGGCGTCAGGCGGCCTGCCACCGCCATGCGATCGAAGAGCTGCCCCTGTTCGAAGCGGCCCATCTCGACGACGGCATCGACGAGCGGTCCGTCGCCATCGAACTCCAATACACCCGTATCCGCGCGGGTGATGCGCCGCACGCCGATATAGAGCCCCGGCGCGGTCTCACCGTTCAGCGCGACTTCCTTGCGGCAGGCATCCTCGCGGATCGCTGCCGTCGAGAAATCGACATAGGGTAGCTTCAGCGACTTCTTCAGCTTGTAGACCCGGTCGCCGACGAGAAAGATCATGGAGATATGCGTCTCCATCCGTTCCACCGGACCGGCAAACCCGTAGGATGCCGGGCTCGCCAGAAAGGCGATCGTGCCGCCTTGATCCTCAACCGTCATATCCCGCCTCCCCGCTCTGCCGCCTCATCTGACCAAGAGGCCATTCAACGGCCTGTCGGGCCTTGATATCGGTCAACGGGCGAGTACGACGCAGGTTGCGGCCTATGCGGTGCCCGGCCAGGATTTCAGTGCCCGGAGCGTCGGCGTCTTCTTGAAGATATGGCCGTCCATCCGCGCGAGCAGGCTGTCGAGAAGCATCACCGCCTCGCCGACCGCCGGTCCCTTGTTCAGCATCACGCATTCGGCGCGTGCCGCCATCGCCGCGTCGGTCATTTCGCCGCGCGACGGCAACCCGTCCTTGACGAGGTCCTCCAGAACCTGCGTCGCCCAGACCGTCGGCACCGCCGCCGCCTCGCAGATCCACAACAGCTCCTCCTGCATTTCCGCGACGCGTTCAAAGCCGATCTCGGCGGCGAGATCGCCGCGGGCGATCATCACGCCGAACGGCCGGTTGCGGCAGCGCGCCCGCGCGATCAGCGCCGGCAGGTTGGTGACCGCCTGCGGTTGCTCGATCTTGGCGATCAGGCCAAGCGGACGTTCGCGCGGCGGGAAAGCACCAAGCGCCTCTTCGAGAAGGTCGATATCGTCCGGCCGGCTGACGAAGGAATAACCGAGCATATCGGCATTGACGATGATCGTCGCGAGATCGGAATGATCCTTGGCCGTCAGCGGCGACAGGCCAAGCGCGGTATCGGGCAGGTTCAGGCCTTTTTCCGGTTTCAGCTTCGCGCCGCCCGTCGTGGTATGGGTGACGCGCACGACCGCTTCGCCTTCGGCGACGCTCTCGATCACGCCCTCCAGCTTGCCGTCGTCATAGCGAATGCGGTGACCGACAGCGACGCGGGTGACGATCTCCGGGAGTGACACGGCCGAGCAGAAGGGCACGTCATCGGTGAGGTAAGGCTCGCCCGCCGCGACGAGGCGCAGACGGTCGCCGACCTGCAGTTTCGCCTTCTTCGCGCCGGCGACATTCTCGGTGCGGATCTTCGGCCCGGCTATGTCCATCAGCACCGTCAGCCGCCGGCCCAGCGTTTCGCCGGCCGCCCGCACGTGTCTCGCCATCGCCGCCCAGGCCTTGTCGTCGTCATGGGCGCAGTTGATGCGGGTGATATCCATGCCACGCTTTGCGAGATCGAGGATGAAATCCGGCTGGTCCGCCGCCTCGCTCGGCAAGGTCACCATGATGCGGCCGCGGCGACGGGCCGGCGGCGAGCCGAACAGATCGTCGGTCGATCTCGTCAGCAGGCCCTCCCCCCGGAAAAATTCCTCCTCGGATGGCGGCGCAAACGGCGGAGCACTTGCCTGAATGGCGGCAAGCGAGGCGAGAACTGCATCGATCGTCGGCAGAACGCGGCTTTCGAGCCGACCGAGAGACGACAGCCCTCGCCACATCAACCGGCGCTGCAGGGCTCTCAGGTCGTGACGCCGCAGCGAGAGGTAGTGGCAGAGATTTCCAAGCGCCACCCGATGTTCTTCCGCCAGTAAGGCCCCGCCGGTCAGGGCGTTGAGGCTTGGCTCCGCCTGCGTGGCGATATCCCGCCGCAGCGCCAGCAATTCCTGGAAAAGATCTTTCAGTTCGTTGTCGTTGCCTGTGGGCTGTTCAGCTGTCTGCGGCATCGCTCGTCTCCATGGGGCCGTTTCCACCAGCCTGTCTCGCAAAGACAAATCCTTGATGACGGCTTGCCGGGCATTGCGCTGCGTCAAGGCGATGCCGGCGGGCGCGGTCCAAAAGCGGTGGCGAAACCGGCACGACGAGGAAAGGTATCCTGTGGAGATGACGCTCAGACATCACGGCCGCTACGAGGCCATCATCCGCGAGGCGATCTCGCTGCCGGCCATGCGCACGGCCGTAGTCCATCCCTGCTCGACGGAAACCCTGCGGTCGGCCGTCGAACTCAAGGAACAGGGTCTTCTCGATCCGATCCTCGTCGGCCCGGAACACAGGATCCGGGCGATAGCGGACGCCGCCGAGTTGTCGCTCGCCGGCATCGACATCGAGCCCGTCGAGCACAGCCATGCGGCGGCCGAGCGCAGCGTCGAACTCGCCTCGACGACCAAGGTCGCGGCCCTGATGAAAGGCAGCCTGCACAGCGACGAACTGCTTTCCGCGGTCGTCGCGCCATCATCGAGACTGAAGACCGGGCGGCGCATGAGCCATGTCTACGTCATGGACGTTCCGGCCTATGACAAGCTGCTGGTCGTCACCGATGCGGCGATCAACATCCAGCCGGATCTCGATCAGAAACGCGATATCTGCCAGAACGCCGTCGATCTGATGCATCTTCTCGGCATCGCGAAGCCTCTCGTCGCGGTGCTTGCCGCCGTCGAGACCGTCAACAGCAAGATGCCCTCGACGCTGGATGCGGCGGCGCTCACCGTCATGGCGGCGCGCGGACAGATCGAAGGTGCTATCGTCGATGGTCCGCTCGCCTTCGACAATGCGATCAGCATCGAGGCCGCGCAGGCGAAGTGCATCGCCTCGCCGGTCGCCGGACAGGCGGATATCCTCTTGGTTCCCGATCTCGAAGCCGGCAACATGCTCGCCAAGCAGCTCATTTATTTTGCCGGTGCGGACGCGGCCGGGCTGGTCCTCGGCGCCCGCGTTCCTATCATACTGACAAGCCGCGCAGACCCGGCCAAGGTTCGAACGGCATCCGCCGCCCTTGCGAGGCTGACTGCCGCGAAACGACTTGAAGCAAGGATGCCTTTATGACGGACAACCTTCTCCTGACGTTCAATGCCGGCTCCTCGACTGTGAAGATCGGCATATTCAAGGTGGACGGCGGCAGGCCGGAGCGGATCGGCAAGGCGGTTGTCGATTTCGGAACCTATCCGCTGATGCTGCATCTGAAGGAAGGCCCGCAGCAGTTCGAACTGCCGCTGACGGGCGAGGCCGGCGACGATCTTGCCGAGCTGATGGACGAAGTGTTCCGGGAACTGGGCACGCATTTCGACCTCGATACCGTCACCTCCGCCGGCCACCGGATCGTCCATGGTGGCGATGTCTTCGACGGCCCGGTGGAACTGACGACCGAGACGCTCGCCTAGGTCCGGTCGCTGACGGACCTGGCGCCGCTGCACCAGCCCCAGGCGCTGCGGATGATCAGGGCCGTCAGACACCTGCGGCCGCATCTTTTCCAAACGGGTTCGTTCGACACCACCTTCCACGCGACCCAATCCGATCTCGTGCGGCGTCTCGCCATTCCGCGCGCCTTTCACGATGAGGGCATCAAGCGATACGGCTTCCATGGACTTTCCTACCGCTACGTTGCCGGCGCGCTGGCCGCCAAGGCGCCCGATATCGCCGACGGCAAGGTCGTCATCGCCCATCTCGGTAGCGGCGCCAGCCTCTGCGCCATCGAAAACGGCCTCAGCCGCGATTCCAGCATGGGCTTCTCGACGCTCGACGGTATTCCCATGGCCACAAGGCCGGGATGGCTCGATCCCGGCGTGCTGCTGCATTTCCTCGGCCCGCTCGGCAAATCGGTCGAAGAGGTGGAAGACATGCTCTATCACAAGTCCGGCCTCCTCGGCGTCTCGGGGATAAGCGGGGATATCCGTGAGCTCGTCAATGACGGCGGCGACCAGGCGAGGGAAGCCATCGATCTCTTCACGCTCAGGATCGCCGGCGAGATCGGCAGGCTCGCATCCACGCTCGGCGGCCTCGATGCGCTGGTCTTCACCGCCGGCATCGGGGAAAACCAGCCGCTGATGCGGGAGCGTATCGCCGAACGGCTTCTCTGGCTGGGCGTCGAGCTGGACGCGGCCGCCAATGACAGGAACGCGCTCAGGATCAGCAGCGACGCGAGCCGCATCGCGGTCCACGTCATTCCGACGGATGAAGAACAGATGATCGCGGAGGAATGCCTTTCCGTCCTTCAAGCGAAGGACCGGCCCGCCGCCTGACGACCGGCGTCGGGGAGCCCGTTTTCAGTTCAGGACAGATGTTTCCGATCAACTCGCCCTCTCGAAGGAGCAGGAATATGCAATCAAACCCGAATGTGCCGGCAACGCCGGAGATGAGCTCGAAGGAGATCGCGCTCCTGGACCGCTACTGGCGGGCGGCCAATTACCTTTCCGTCGGGCAGATCTATCTTCTCGACAATCCGCTTTTGAAGGAGCCGCTGAAGCCGGAGCATATCAAGCCGCGGCTGCTCGGCCACTGGGGCACGACGCCTGGCCTCAACTTCATCTACGCGCATCTCAACCGGATCATCCGTAACCGCGATCTCAGCATGATCTACGTCTGCGGGCCCGGCCATGGCGGGCCGGGCATGGTGGCCAGCACCTATCTCGAAGGTACCTATAGCGAGATCTATCCCGACATCAGCGAGGACGAGGCGGGCATGCGAAAACTGTTCCGGCAGTTCTCCTTCCCCGGCGGCATTCCGAGCCACGCGGCGCCGGAAACGCCCGGTTCCGTGCATGAGGGCGGCGAACTCGGCTACGCGCTGGTGCATGCCTATGGCGCGGCCTTCGACAACCCGGACCTGGTGGTCGCCTGCGTCGTCGGCGATGGCGAGGCCGAGACCGGACCGCTTGCCGCGAGCTGGCATTCCAACAAGTTCCTGAACCCCGCCCGCGACGGCGCCGTGCTGCCGATCCTGCATCTCAACGGCTACAAGATCGCCAACCCGACGCTGCTCGGCCGCATGGCAGACGAGGATGTGGACCATCTTTTCCACGGTTACGGTTACGAGCCGTTCTTCGTCGAGGGCCACGAGCCGGACACGATGCACCGGCAGATGGCCGCCACCCTGGACAAGGTCTTCGACCGCATCCGCGCCATCCAGCGGGACGCCCGGGCCGGCAAGGCACCGGAAGGCTCGCCTCGCTGGCCGATGATCGTGCTGCGCAGTCCGAAAGGCTGGACCGGGCCGAAGGAGGTCGACGGCAAAAAAGTGGAGGACTTCTGGCGCGCCCACCAGGTGCCTGTCTCCGGCTGCCGCGAGGACGACGGCCACCGCAGGATCCTCGAGGACTGGATGCGGAGCTACGATCCGGAAGACCTCTTCGACGCCAACGGCCGGCTGAAGGAGGAGCTGCGGGTGCTTTCGCCTGGCGGGGAGCGCCGCATGGGTGCCAACCCGCATGCCAATGGCGGCCTCATCCGCAAGGAGCTCGTCGTCCCCGACATCCGCGACCATGCGGTCCCCGTGAAGACGCGGGGTGCCGATATGGTCCAGACGACGGAGATACTCGGCAGATATCTGCGCGACGTGCTGAAGCTCAACGATATCAATTCCAACTTCCGCATCTTCGGCCCGGACGAGACCGAGTCGAACCGGCTCGGCAATGTCTTCGAGGTCACCGACCGCGTCTGGATGGAAAGGATCGAGCCCTACGACGTGCATCTGTCCCGCGACGGGCGGGTGATGGAAGTTCTGTCCGAGCACCTTTGCCAGGGCTGGCTGGAAGGCTACCTGCTCACCGGCCGGCACGGGTTCTTCTCGTGCTACGAGGCCTTCATCCACATCGTCGATTCGATGTTCAACCAGCATGCCAAGTGGCTGAAGGTCTCCCGCGAACTGCCGTGGCGCAAACCGGTTTCCTCGCTCAACTACCTGCTCACCTCGCATGTCTGGCGGCAGGACCATAACGGCTTCTCCCACCAGGATCCCGGCTTCGTCGACCTCGTCGCCAACAAGAAGGCGGATATCGTGCGCATCTACCTGCCGCCGGATGCCAATACGCTGCTGTGGATCGGCGATCATTGCCTGAAGACCTGGGACCGCATCAACGTCATCGTCGCCGGCAAGCAGCCGGAGCCGCAATGGCTGACGATGGACGAGGCGATCCGCCATTGCGAAGCCGGCATCGGCATCTGGGACTGGGCAAGCAACGAGGGCGGCGCCGTCGAGCCCGACGTGGTGATGGCCTGCGCCGGCGACGTGCCGACGCTCGAGACGCTGGCGGCCGTGACCCTGCTGCGCGAGGCGATACCGGACCTGAGGATCCGCGTCGTCAACGTCGTCGACCTGCTTGCCCTGCAATCGCAGGACCAGCATCCGCACGGCCTGCCGGACGAGGCCTTCGACCGGTTGTTCACCGCCGACCGTCCGGTGATCTTCGCCTATCACGGTTATCCCTACCTCATCCACCGGCTGACCTATAAACGCACCAACCATCGGAACATCCACGTGCGCGGCTTCATCGAGGAGGGCACGACAACGACGCCCTTCGACATGACGGTGCTGAACGAACTCGACCGCTTCCACCTCGCCATCGAGGCGATCGAGCGGGTGCCCGGCCTGAAGGAAAAGTCGGCCGGGGTGATCGAGATGTTGAAGGGCAAGCTTGACGAACACACGCGCTATGTCCGCGAACATGGCGAGGACATGCCCGAAATCCGCAACTGGAAATGGCCGGCGCGCTGATCCTGACCCATGAAGGCCCCGGCTTCCGCTCGGGGCCTTCGCCGCGTTCGGGAGCGGACTTCGCCGCCAGATCACGTTTCGGTGTTTCGCGGCGAAGTGTGTAACCAATCGCACGCCTCTTCCGTAATCATGCAGGAAAGCAGATTATGGACCGGGAGGTTTCCACCATGATGAACAGACGCCTATTCCTGGCCGGCAGCGCATTGGGGCTCGCCGCAGTCCCTTTCGCGATGAGCGCCGGGTCGACGCATGCCGCAGCCGACAGTTTCCCCGTGACGCACACGGCGGACGAATGGCGCAAGCTGCTGACGCCTGAACAGTACAATATCCTGCGCGAGGAAGGCACCGAATATCCGGGCAGCAGCGCGCTTCTCAACGAGCACCGCAAGGGCACGTTCTCCTGCGTCGGCTGCGACCAGGCGCTTTTCTCGTCGGAGACGAAGTTCGAGAGCGGCACGGGCTGGCCGAGCTTCTGGGCACCGCTCAACAATGCGGTCGGCACGGTGCGCGACACCACGCTCGGCATGGTCCGCGTCGCCGTCAACTGTGCCCGCTGCGGCGGGCATCTCGGCCACGTCTTCGACGATGGACCGAAACCGACCGGCCTGCGCTACTGCATGAACGGGGCGGTCCTGAAATTCAGTCCGGCATCTGCCTGACCCGCCGCCCTTCATTTCAATTCGGTTGAGGAGACCGCCATGAGAAACAACAGGAAACTATCCCATCCGCTCACCGCCTTCGCGGGCGCTGCGCTGGTTCTCGCCGGCCTGACATTCAGCGCGACGGCCGAGGAAGGCATTGCCATCCCCGCGCCCGCCGTCGATCAGGCGGCAAGCACGGCCACGACCGAAACGGCCATCTTCGCCGGTGGCTGTTTCTGGGGCGTCCAGGGCGTGTTCCAGCATGTCGAGGGCGTCAAGAACGCCGTCTCCGGTTATGCCGGCGGCGCCAAGGAGACCGCCGCCTACGAAACGGTCGGTTACGGCAAGACGGGCCATGCGGAATCGGTTCGGGTGACATTCGATCCGAAGAAGGTCACCTACGGGCATCTGCTGCAGATCTATTTCTCGGTCGCCCATGACCCGACCCAGCTCAACCGCCAGGGACCGGATGTCGGCACGCAATATCGCTCGACGATCTTCCCGACCAGCGAGGAGCAGGCCAAGGTCGCCAAGGCCTATATCGACCAGCTCAACAAGGCCAAGGTCTTCCATGCGGCGATCGCCACGACGATCGAACCGGGCAAGGCTTTCTATCCGGCGGAAGCCTATCATCAGGACTTCCTGACCCAGAACCCGACCTATCCCTATATCGTCTACAACGATCTGCCGAAGATCGAGAACCTGCGGAAGCTGTTTGCGAGCGATTACCGCGACAAACCGGTCCTCGTCGCCCAGGCCGGCATCGGCAACTGAGCCTCAGCTTTCCTGCGCCGCCTCCGCGCGCCGGGTCACGCCCGGCACGCCGAGGCAGGCGACGACGATCAGGGCGGTGATCAGGAACATTGCGATGAAGGTCATGTGCAACGCATGCTGAAGCGCAAGCCGGACGGGCGAGTCGGCCGCAAGCCCGCCGCCTGCGCCCTGCAGGAGGTCGCGCACCTGATCGGACGTGATCGGCCCCGCGACGGAATTGGCAAGGCCGTAGGTCAGCACGGCACCGAGAAGCGCCGCACCGAGCGTGCTTCCGAGATTGCGGGAAAAGACGTTGGAGGCGGTCGCGCTGCCGCGTTCCGACCAGCCGACATTGTCCTGGATGATCACCAGGCCGGAAATGTTCAAGAGACCCATGCCGAAGCCCATCAGCAGCGAGCCGGCACCGGCCTGGACGGGCGAGCTTCCCGGCGTCAGCAGCACCAGGAAAAGCGTCCCGACCGGCACGAAGACGCTGCCGGCGATCATCAGCGGCCGCAATCCGAAGCGCGGAAACATCCGTGAGGCGAAGGTCCCGCCGCTCGGCCAGCCGACCAGCAGCATGGTCAGCGCGAAACCCGCAACCAGCGGCGATCGGTCGAGCACCGTCTGCACGTACATGGGCAGGAAGGTGGTCAGCCCCATGATCGCCATGCTGGCGAGGAAGACCGCGGTATTGGCGAAGGCGATCGGCCGCTTCAGCCAGAGTTCGAGGGAAATCATCGGGGCCTCGGCGCGCCGCTCCTGCCAGATGAACAGCAAGAAGCTGACGAGAAAGACGGCCAGCGAAACGAACATGTAGGCCGTGGCGCCTTCGGTTTCCGTGAGCGCGATCATCAGCGCCGAAATGGCCACCGCGAACAGGCCGGCTCCCAGAAAATCGATCGATACCGTGCGGGTCTGCTTTTCCTCGTGCAGATAGACGATGAAGCCGAGCGCCGATGCAATGCCGATCGGCACGTTGATCCAGAACACCCAGGCCCAGGGAAGGCTGTGGACGATGACGCTGCCGAGCAGCGGCCCGACGACCGCCGAAAGCGCCCAGACGCTGGCCAGATAACCCTGCACCTTGCCGCGCTCCGCCCCCGGATAAAGGTCGCCGACCACCGTCATGATGACCGGCTGGATCGCGCCGGCACCGATGCCCTGCAGGAGCCGGAAGGCGATCATCGACGGCATGGACCAGGCAAAACCGGCCAGAACGGAAGCGATCAGGAAGATCGCCGTGCCGAGCAGGATGATCGGCTTGCGGCCGTAAATGTCGGAAAGCTTGCCGAACACCACGGTCATCGCCGTCTGAGCCAGAAGGAATGACGAGAAGACCCAGCTGTAGAGGTTCAGCTGACCGAGCTGGGCGGCGATCTGCGGCATGGCCGTCGAAACGATCGTCGCCTCGATTGCGATCATCGCCATGCTTGCCATGACGGCCGCAATGACGAGCGCCCGGTTGGAGCTTGGATGGGTCATGGGTTTACCTGGGAACGCCACGCGGCGAACACGATGGGAATGGACGTTCGGCGGTCAAACGGCCGTCGGTGCGGGATGTTTCTTAGTATCCCGCTTCCGGCGGGCGTCAAGCGCCAAATCTGGCATTCATCAAGGAAGGCGATGAGCCAGTGGCCTCGGCGGCCGCTCAGAAGGACTTCATGTCAGGCCGGCCGAGCGCCCTGACCGCCTCGTCGCCAGCGGCCGCGACCTGGTTGCGGCCGCTGTTCTTCGCCCGGTAGAGCGCATGATCGGCGTACTCGAACAGTTCCGCGGTCGTCAGCCTGTCGCCCCTGGCAGGATGGAAGGTCGCCGTGCCGATGCTGATCGTCACATATCCCCAGGGCAGGTTCTTCTCATGCGGCAATTTGAGATCGGCGACACGCTGGCGGATCTTCTCCGCCGCCTTCAATGCACCCGCGCCGTCGGTATCCGGCAGGAGGACCGCCAGCTCCTCGCCGCCATAACGGGCTGTAAAATCTCTCGACCGGCGGATCGAGCCACGCACCACATCGGCGAGCGCGCGCAGACAGTCATCGCCGGCGGCGTGGCCGTAGGTATCGTTGAAGAACTTGAAGCGGTCGGCGTCTATCATCAGAATGGAAAGCGGCGCGAGCTGCTTTGCGGCCTGCAGTACCATGTCCTCGAAATGGATGTTGAAGGAGCGCCGATTGGCGAGCTGGGTGAGCTCGTCGGTATTTGCGAGCGCGTCCAGCTCCTCCTGGATGTTCTTCTGGCGCGTCACGTCGCGCGTGACCGCAACAATGCGTATGTCGGCGCCGGTGCCGCCCGGCAGCCGGTTCAGCGTGGTTTCGAGCCAGATCTGCTTTCCGTCGGCCCGCTTGCGGCGGACGACCATGTTTTCCCTCGTCGATCCTTGCCGCAGGCGCTCCATGAGCTGGGAAACGACCTCATGATCGTCCTCGTGCAGGTTCTCGAGGATATGGGTGCCGATCATCGCGTCGGGGTCGACGCCGAGTATCTCCCTGACGGACGGCGACAGATATTCCCGGATCCCATTGCCGTTGAAGCGCTGGATCAGGTCGCCTGAGCCTTCCGCAAGCAGCCGGAACTCGGCCTCGCGCGCCACCAGCAACGCTTCGCTCGCGCGCCGCAGCATGATCTGGCGTCGCCAGCGCCAGACCAGGAAACCGGTGATCGTCACCAGGATAAGACAGGACATCCAGCGGATCCGCGCGCCCCTCATCCAGGTCGCCAGCGTTTCGGACTGGGACGCCGCGGAAAGCCCGACCAGACCGCTATGCTTGCTCCGGTAATAGCCGCCTATGCGCTGAGTCTCGTCGATCGGCGACGTGTAGTGATAGGAGCCGGAATCGCTTTGGCGAAGGTAGGTCGTGAAGAGATCGTAGGAGGAGATGCTCGATCCCAGCTGTGTCTGGAGGAACGGCGCGCGCGCCAGCACGACACCGTCGCGGCGGACCAACAGGAACGAACCTTCGCTGCCGAGGCTGAACCCCTGGAAAAAATTGGTCAGTTCTGTGAGGATGAAGGCTGCGAGCGCAACTCCGCCGAAACTGCCATCCGGATTGCTGATCCTTTGCGTGACGGGCAAAATCCACTGACCGGACAACTTGTTCTTCAGCGGCCTACCCAAAACGGGGTCCCGCGTCTCGGAGGCCTGATGGAAGACGAAATATTCCCGGTCCGAAAAATTGAGACCGCTGGCGTCGATCGAGGACGATGTTGCGATCATCCTTCCGTCGGCGTCGATGACGGCGAGAGCGTCGAGCCAACGGGTGGTGGCGATCTGGCGCTTCATCACCTGGGTGATCTTTGCCGGCATGTCCGGCGTACCGCGCTCCTGCTCGATCTGGGTGATCAGGGCCGCCAGCGGGAACTTCGCCATATCGACCGTATCGTCGGCATGCTGCACCAGAGCCTTGGCCGTCTGGACCAGATCCGCCTCGATACGGGCGACCTGGGATTGCCAGCTGGAATATTCCCCCCAGATGATCAGGCCGACAAAGCCGAAAACGGCAAATGCAACAGCAGCAAAAGTCCTGGAGGGCAGGAATTTGATTGCACCAGTCATCTCTCTCTCTCCCAAACCGACCCAATAGAGCGGCTCGGGAGCTGCGATCCGCTGATAAAGGACCATAGGAAGAAGTCGTTTACTTTCGCCTAATTTAACTTACCTCTATTTTTATCATGGATTTACGAGGCAAAGCCGCGAATGGACGTCCTGAACGCCGGTCGCTCGCCGAATGGCTGCAGCCACGTCTTCCTCACGCACGCGCCGCGCGATGCAGGACAGGATGTTCAGGTGGTTCGGACGGTTTTCCGGATTGAGGAGCAGGAATACGAGATCGACGGGCTCGTCGTCCACCGCCTCGAAATCGACCGGTTTTGCCAGCCGCGCGAACAGGCAGAAATGCCGATCCAGACCCTTCACGGTGGCATGCGGAATGGCGATGCCGGCACCGATCCCCGTCGAACCCAAGGTTTCGCGGTTGGTCAGCACCCGGACGATATCGTTGGCATCGACGGCCAGCCTTTCGGCGGCAAGTGCGGCGAGCTGCCGGATCAGGATGACCTTCGACGGCGGCGCGAGATCGAGCACGATATTCTCCGGCGGGAGGTAATCACCGAGTTTCATATGTCATGTCCATTGATTGAGCTCGCGGCGCCTACTGGCCTTCCTGCAGCCGATAACCGACGCCGGTCTCGGTCAGTATGTATTGCGGCTGGTCGGGCACCTTTTCGATCTTCTGGCGCAGCTGGCGCACATAGACGCGCAGGTATTGCACATCGGTCAGGCCGTCCCAGACATGTTCGAGCAGAAAACGGTGGGTCAGCACCTTGCCGGCATGCTGAACCAGGATGCGCAGGATGTCGTATTCCTTCGGGGACAGCTTGATCTCCCTGTCCGCCACCTTGACGATGCGCTTGACGAGGTCGACCGAAAGCTCGCCGGTCTGGAAGACGGGCTTTTCGCCCTGGGTCTGCAAGCGATGGCGCAACGCCACGCGGATGCGGGCGACGAGCTCGTTCATGCCGAAGGGCTTCGTCACATAGTCGTCGGCGCCGAGCTCCAGAGCCTTGACGATGCCCGCTTCGTCGGTACGGCTGGAGAGGATGACGATCGGCAGGTCCAGCCCCTCGCCGCGCCATCTGGCGAGCAGGTCGTGGCCGGCCATGTCCGGCAGTCCGAGATCGAGGATGATCAGGTCCGGCTTGTCGGTCTTGACGAGATCGATCGCGACCTTGGCGTTCATGGCCTCGCTGACGGCATAATCCTGGGTGGAGAGGCCAACCCGCAGGAGCTTGCGGATCGGCGGCTCGTCATCGACGATCAGGACGCGCACGGCGGTATTGGTCATTCCTGTTCTCCCAGAATGGGCATTTCGGCCGACCCGATCGTACTTTCGAGGATGGGCATGCGGATCGTGAAGATTGCGCCGGGACGATCCGAGCGATTGGCGGCCCGGATGGTGCCGCCCATGGCCTCGATGAACCCGCGACAGATGGAAAGGCCAAGCCCGGTGCCGGCCCGCACATGGTCGCCTTTGCGAACGCGGTAGAAACTGTCGAAGATGCGTTCGAGATCGTCGGGCGGAATGCCCGGCCCTTCGTCCATCACCGAGATAAGGATCGAACCGCCATCCTGCCAGCCGCGGATGTCGATCACCGTCTCGTCCGGGGCATATTTGGCGGCATTGTCTATCAGATTGAACAGAACCTGCTCGAACAGGACGGGATCGACCTTGAGCATCGGCATGTCGGCCGGAATGCTGACATTGAGCCTGTGCCCGGAGGCGATCTTCGCCGCCCGGCTCAACGCCGTGCCGACGATATCGCCGGCGAAATGGAAGGCGTAGTTGGGCTCCATGGCGCCGGAGCCGATGCGGGTCATGTCGAGCAGGTTGGAGATGAAGCGGTTCAGCCGTTCGGATTCGTCGACCACACTGGTCAGCAGTTCGGCGCGCGCCTCTTCCGGGATATCGGCGCCGAAATCCTTGAGCGTGCCGGCGGAGCCCATGATCGCGGCAAGCGGCGTCTTCAGGTCATGCGAGATCGAGGTCAGCAGCGCGGTGCGCAGGCGGTCGGTCTCGGCGGCGAGCTTGGCCTTGTCGACATCCGATACGAGCTGGATGCGTTCGATCGCAAGTGCTGCCTGATCGGCCAGCGCATCGAACAGCCGCTGCTGTTCAGGGGTGAGCAGCGGTCCCTGCTTGTCGTTATCGAGGCCGATGACGCCGACCGCCTCGCGGCCGGTGCGCATCGGAAGATAGAGACGCTTGGCCCCCGGCAGCGTATCAGCGGCGCGGCCGGCCGGGCGGTTGTGCTCCCAGGCCCATTTGGCGGCGGCGATATCGGCATCCACCAGCGTGTCGTCCGGTGGGTAACCGGCCTTGACGGCGATCGAGCCGTTTTCCGGCAGCAGGATGACGACCCGGACCTTCAGCATCGACGCGATCTGGAAGGCGGTCGCCCAGAGCACGTCGTCGAGCGTGCCGGTGCCGGCGAGTTTCTTCGAGAAGAGATAGAGGTCCTCGGTGGTCCGGGCTCTCTGGCGGGCCGCCGCCGCCTGGCGCTGCACGGCCGCCGTGAGGTTGGAGGCAACGACCGCGACGCCGAGATAAAAGAACAGCGCCACCAGGCTTTCCGGATCCTGGACGGTGAACGTGTAGCGCGGCTCAAGGAAAAAGAAGTTGAAGGAGAGCGCACCGGCAACCGATGCGAACAGGCCAGGTCCCAGCCCGCCGCGCACCGCTGCCGCCAGCACCGCCATCAGGAAAACGAGGGCGAGGTTACGGACGTCGAGCGTCTGGTCGAGCGCCGCGCCGGCGACGATCGCAAGGCCCACGAAAATCGTGGCTTTGACATAGGGCTTGAGGCTGAATGCCTTTGGCAGCTGGGCCGCCTTGACGCCGCGCTGCGGCTCGCCGTCCCGGGCGTCGCCGGAAATGACATGGACGCTGATATTGCCCGCGTAACGGATCAGGTCATGCGTGACCGACCCCTGCCAGAATTGCCGCCAGCGCGGCTTGCCGGGGCGCCCGACGACGATATGGGTGAAGTTGTTGGCGTTCGCATAGGCGATGATCTCGCGCGACGGCTGCAGCGCCGGGAGCGTCACGGTCTCCGCGCCCAGCTGATCGGCAAGCCGCATGTTGGCGGCCAGCCGGTCCTTGTCCTGTTCGGGCAGATTGACCGATTGCGGTGTTTCGAGATGCAGCGCCGCCCACGGCGCCCGCAGCCGATCGGCCTGCCGGCGGGCGTAGCGCACCAGGCTCGCACCGTTGCGGCCATGGTCGAGGCAGACGAGCACCCGGTCGCCCGCCGCCCATGGGCCGGAAATCGCATGCGCCTGCATGTGGTTGAGGAGCTGCTCGTCGACCCGCTGGGCGGTGCGCCGGAGCGCCAGTTCGCGCAGCGCCGTCAGGTTGCCGGGCGAAAAATAGTTCTCGATGGCGCGCCGTGCCGTGGTCGGCACATAGACCTTGCCGTCGTTCAGCCGCTTGATGAGATCGTCCGGGGTGATGTCGATGATCTCGACGTCATCGGCCCGGTCGATAATGCTATCCGGCACCGTCTCGCGCACCCGGATGCGGGTTATCTGCGCGACGACGTCGTTGAGGCTTTCGACATGCTGGATGTTGAGCGTCGAATAGACGTCTATGCCCTGGAGCAGGATTTCCTGCACGTCCATGTAACGCTTCGGATGGCGGCTGCCGCTGGCATTGGTATGGGCGAGTTCGTCGACAAGGACGAGCGCCGGACGACGCGCCAGAATGGCGTCGAGATCCATTTCGTCGAGCTGCTGGCCTCGGTAGTCGATCAGCTTGCGCGGCACGACCTCGAAGCCCTCGACCAGCGCCTCCGTCTCCTTGCGGCCATGGGTCTCGACGACGCCGATCACCACGTCTACGCCGTCGGCCTTGCGGGCGCGGCCGGACATCAGCATCTCGTAGGTCTTGCCGACGCCGGGGGCGGCGCCGAGGAAAATCTTCAGCCGCCCGCGCGCCTCGCGCTCGGCGTGCTCCAGAAGCGCGTCCGGCGAAGGCCTGCTCTCCATTTCGCGACTGTCGTCGGGCATCGATCATCCGTCTCCCGGTCGGGAAGGCTGCGTCCATCCGAAGGATAGCCGCAGCCATTTCAATTTAAGAACGGGCCTGGTCAAGCGCCATATTCAACGCCAGTACATTGACCACAGGTTCGCCGAGGAAACCGAGTTCGCGGCCGTCGACATGGGCCTGCACGAGCGCGCGGACCGCCGCCTCATCCATGTTCCGCGCCTTGGCGACGCGCGGCACCTGGAAGAGCGCCGCTTCCGGCGAGATATGCGGGTCGAGGCCGCTGCCGGAGGCGGTGACGAGGTCGATCGGCACTTCGGCATTCGGGTTGGTCGCCTTGGCGGCTTCGTAGTCCGTCTTCACCCGGTCGATCAGCTTGGCGCTGGTCGGGCCGAGGTTTGAGCCGGAGGACGAGGCGGCGTTGTAGCCGTCACCGGCGGCCGACGGGCGGCCGTGGAAATATTGGTCGCCGGTGAAGGCCTGGCCGATCAAGGTCGAGCCGACGACGGTGCCGTCCTTTTCGATCAGACTGCCGTTCGCCTGGGCGGGGAAGACCGCCTGAGCGATGCCGGTCATGGCGAAGGGATAGATCAGGCCGGTAATGGCGGTGGTGGCGACGATCATGACGATCGCGGGACGAAGTTGTTTCAACATGGACTTTACTCCTTAGGCGAGACCGATCGCGGTGACGATCATGTCGATTGCCTTGATGCCGATGAAGGGGACGATGATGCCGCCGACGCCGTAGACCAGCAGGTTGCGGGACAGAAGCGCGCCGGCACCGATGGCACGGTATTTGACGCCCTTCAGCGACAGCGGGATCAGTACGATGATGATCAGCGCGTTGAAGATGATCGCCGACAGGATGGCGCTTTGCGGCGTGGCGAGCCCCATGATGTTGAGCACGCCGAGCTGCGGGTAGAAGGTCAGGAACATCGCCGGGATGATCGCGAAATATTTGGCGATGTCGTTGGCGATCGAGAACGTGGTCAGCGCGCCGCGGGTCATCAGCAGCTGCTTGCCGATCTCGACGATCTCGATGAGCTTGGTCGGGTCCGAGTCGAGGTCCACCATGTTGCCGGCCTCGCGGGCGGCGACCGTGCCGGTGTTCATCGCGACGCCGACATCGGCCTGGGCGAGTGCCGGGGCGTCGTTGGTGCCGTCGCCGCACATGGCGACGAGCTTGCCCTTGGCCTGTTCCTCGCGGATCAGCGTCAGCTTGTTTTCCGGCGTCGCCTGGGCGAGGAAGTCGTCGACGCCGGCTTCGGCGGCGATCGCAGCGGCGGTCATCGGGTTGTCGCCGGTGATCATCACCGTGCGGATGCCCATGCGGCGCAGTTCGGCGAAACGCTCGCGGATGCCGCCCTTGACGATATCCTTCAGCTGCACGATGCCGAGCAGCTTGCCGTCGCGGGCAACGGCGAGAGGCGTGCCGCCGGCCTTGGCGATTTCGTCGGCGATCGCCTGCAGCTCACGCACGATATCGGATTGTGGGCTGGCCGCGATCGCCGCGTTGCCGGAGACCGGCAAGGCACCGGCGCCGACATAGGCGAGCACCGCATCGACCGCGCCCTTGCGGATCTGCGAGCCTTCGAGATCGACGCCGCTCATGCGGGTCTGGGCAGTAAATGGCACGAAATTCGTCTTGAGGCTCGCCATGTCGCGGCCGCGGATCGCGTATTTTTCCTTGGCGAGCACGACGATGGAACGGCCTTCCGGCGTTTCGTCGGCAAGCGAAGCGAGCTGGGCGGCATCGGCGAGATCCTGTTCTGAGACGCCACGGACCGGACGGAACGCGGTCGCCTGACGGTTGCCGAGCGTGATCGTGCCGGTCTTGTCGAGGAGCAGCGTGTCGACGTCGCCGGCTGCTTCCACCGCGCGGCCGGACATGGCGAGCACGTTGAATCGGACGAGACGGTCCATGCCGGCGATGCCGATCGCCGAGAGCAGCGCGCCGATCGTGGTCGGGATCAGCGTCACGAACAGGGCCACGAGGATGATGATCGGGATCGAGCCGCCGGCATAGATGGCGAAGCTCGGGATCGTCGCGGTGGCGAGCACGAAGATCAGCGTCATGCCGGCGAGCAGGATGTTGAGCGCGATCTCGTTCGGCGTCTTCTGGCGCTCGGCGCCTTCGACGAGCGAGATCATGCGGTCGAGGAAGGTCGAGCCGGCAGCCGCCGTGATGCGGACACGTATCCAGTCGGACAGCACCTGGGTGCCGCCGGTCACGGCCGAGCGGTCGCCGCCGGATTCGCGGATGACCGGGGCACTTTCGCCGGTGATCGCAGCTTCGTTGACCGAGGCGACGCCCTCGATGACTTCGCCATCGGAGGGAATGATGTCGCCCGGTTCGACGAGCACGACGTCGCCGACTTTCAGGCTGGTACCGGCAACCATCTTGTATTGGGTCCGGTCGCTGCCCGACAGAAGCTTCGCCTGGGTTTCGGTGCGGGCCTTGCGCAGCGAATCCGCCTGCGCCTTGCCGCGGCCTTCGGCGACCGCTTCGGCGAAGTTGGCGAACAGCACGGTGAACCAGAGCCAGAGGTTGACCTGGAAGGAAAAGCCGAGATTGCCGTTGCCGGCCGCGAGGTCGCGGAGGAAAAGCACGGTGGTGAGGACCGAGACCGTGGCCACGACGAACATGACCGGATTCTTGGCGAGGGTCCGGGGGTTGAGCTTCTTGAAAGCGGCGCCCATCGCCGGAATGAGGATGCGACTATCCATGATACTCGCGGATTTTGCCTGGCTCATAAGAGACTCCAGCGTTGTAGATGAATTGGCTTGTCTATCGAGGCGACGAAGGGTCGATCAGCCACGCAAGACTTCGATCACGAGGACAACGGCAAGAATGACCGCCGTCATGATAAAAATTGCATAGGATCCGTAGGGGCCCTCTCCACCCTTGCCCCGCTTTTGCGAGGCAAGGGTGGACTGTCTGCGGAGGGCTTTACGGATGCTCATGGCATTCTCCCTTGATACCTCAGAAGGTCTGGCCGGCGATCATGACCAGGTGTTCGACGACGGGGCCGAGCGCCAGAGCGGGCATGAAGGTGAGGCCGCCGACGATCAGGATCGTGCCGACCAGCAGGCCGACGAACAGCGGACCATCGGTCGGGAAGGTGCCTGCCGATGCCGGAACGGTCTTCTTGGCGACCAGCGAGCCTGCGATCGCAAGGGCCGGGATGATGACCAGGAAGCGGCCCATCAGCATGCCGAGACCGAGCGTCACGTTGTACCAGGGCGTGTTGCCCGTCAGGCCGCCGAAAGCCGAGCCGTTGTTGGCCGCAGCCGACGTGTAGGCATAGAGGATTTCGGAGAAGCCGTGCGGGCCGGCGGTGCCGACCGAAGCGACGGCAGACGGCAGGACGCTGGCGATCGCCGTGAAGACCAGCATCGCGAGCGGCAGGCAGAGGATGGCGAGCACGGCCATCTTCATCTCCTTCGCCTCGATCTTCTTGCCGAGATATTCCGGCGTGCGGCCGACCATGAGGCCTGCGACGAAGACGGCGACGATGATGAAGAGGATGATGCCGTAGAAACCCGCGCCGACGCCGCCGACGATGACTTCGCCGAGCTGCATGTTGATGAGCGGGATGAGGCCGCCGAGTGCCGTGAACGAGCCGTGCATGGCATTGACCGCGCCGCAGGAAGCGGCCGTGGTGATCACCGCGAAAAGGGAGGACAGGGCCGTGCCGAAGCGCACTTCCTTGCCTTCCATGTTGCCGCCCGCAAGACCGAGCTGGTGCATCAGCGGATTGCCGGCCGCTTCCGCCCAGTAGGTGATGCCGACGCCGACGATGAACAGGATGCCCATCGAGGCGAGGATCGCCCAGCCCTGGCGCTGGTTGCCGACCATGCGGCCGAAGACATTGGTGAGGCCCGCACCGATCGCGAAGATCGAGACCATCTGGATCATGTTGGAGATGCTGTCGGGGTTCTCGAACGGATGCGCCGAGTTGGCGTTGAAGAAACCGCCGCCATTGGTGCCGAGCATCTTGATGGCAAGCTGCGAGGCGACCGGGCCGAGCGCGATGGTCTGCTTGGCGCCTTCCAGCGTCGTTGCCTCGACGTAAGGGCCGAGCGTCTGGGGCACGCCGAGCCAGACATAGACCAGCGTCAGGACGATGCAGACCGGCAGCAGGATGTAGAGCGTGGCGCGGGTCATATCGACCCAGAAGTTGCCGATCGCCTTGCCCGATGCGCGGGTAAAGGCGCGGATCAGGCCGACGGCGATCGCCATGCCGGTCGCGGCGGACAGGAAATTCTGCACCGTGAAGCCCATCATCTGGGTGAGATAGGACATGGTGCTTTCGCCGCCGTAGTTCTGCCAGTTGGTGTTGCTGACAAAGCTGACGGCGGTATTGAACGAAAGTTCCGGCGGCACGGCACTCATCCCGGCGGGATTAAAAGGCAGGCCCGCCTGCAGACGCATCAGGGCGTAAAGGACGAGCACGCCGAAGAGATTGAACAGCAGCAGTGAGACGGCATAGGCGGTCCAATGCTGGTCTTCGCGTTCGCTGGTGCCGGCCACGGCATAAAGTCCCCGTTCGATCGGAACGAGGACGGGTGACAGAAGAGTGCGCTCGCCTGAAAAGACACGCGTCATGTAACCGCCGAGCGGTTTGACGAGCGCGATGATGATCCCGCAATAAAGCAGGATCTGAAGCCATCCGTTGAGGGTCATTTGGGGTTAACTTTCAATACCCGGCTGCTTGTCTGGAAGCGCCAGTTCTTTTCAAAAGCGTTCTTCTCAGAAGCGTTCGGGGCGAATGAGAGCGTAGGTGAGGTAGACGGCGAGGAACACGGTCACGGCACCGCTCAAGGCATAATCGAGGATCATCGGTGCTTCTCCCTTCAAAGCCTGTCGCAGGCGCGGGTATAGGCAAGGCAGAGACCGAAGAAGACAACTGCGGTGCCGACTAGAATGACGTCCAACATTGATCTGGACTCCTGTTGTTAAGGCGCGGCCGAACAAGGCAAAGGGTGCCATCCTCAAAGAGGGGCACCGCGATGCTTTCCGGCTTGGAGACGATCCTTTGCGATCTCTCTGACCCTAATATGCGGCGCGACCGCATAGGGGTTCGAGACGGGGCGCAGAGGAAAGAAATAAAAATCCTATAGGAATTTTGTTCTTTCCAGCGGCGGTCGCCCTCAGGAAGCGGCCGCGAAGGTGACGGCATAGGCCGCGACAAGCACGACCAGCATGACCGCGAGCATGCCCAGAATGATATTCGAGGCATGCAGACGGTCCGGGTTCCCGAAACGGCGGGAGCGCGGATAGACCTGTCCGCGCATATAATGAATGGCCCTGGACACCGGCATTCTCCTCACGCCCGTCCGACGATCTTCAGGCTGGAATTGATCGCCTTGGGGCCCCTGACCGGGGTTTCGAAAATCGGCCCGAGGCTCAAGGTCACATCATCCGGCACGCAGCAGACGGCGCCGGGCAGATGATCGCTTTCGAAGATGGCGAAATGCACCGCGGACGCCCGGTCTGTGAACAGTCCGCCGACGAGGCCGTCGCGGTCGGAGACGATCCAGCGGCCGCCGGCATCGCGGCCGACCATGAAGCGCACGCCATGCGAGGCAGGTTCGCTTTTCGACATTGCCTTGTTCATCGCGTTCTCCTCAAGCCACCATCACGGAAACGAGGCCCGCGGCGCAAAGGCCGAGACCGATGACCCCGAGAAGTCTCAGGAAGACCCCGAGATTTGCGTCGACCGGGCGATCCGGCTGCGACAGTCGGCGATGCCGGGCCTTGGCTTCGGCAAGATGCAGGACGTAAACGTGCCCCAAACGACCAAACATTTCAGTCACTCCTTGTTGGGATCGGCCCGCGGCTTTGTTTTCGCGGAGCCGGCATCGAAACCGATGCGCGATCCAAAGGTAGCGGCGGCCCCGTAGGCTTTCGATTGGAGGGATGCCGCGAAGAAATAGGGATTCCGTATAGGCATCCGTGATTTTTCATTTGCGCCGCAGCATTCCGGGCGGCATGTTCAAAAGCCTCGAACTATAAAAGACTTGTGAAATGGAATTCAGATCATGACAGCAGATGCGATCGTGCTGGGAGCCGGCATTGTCGGTGTTTCGACGGCTTTGCAGCTCGCCCGGCGCGGCAAGTCGGTGGTGCTCGTCGACCGGAAAGAACCCGGCATGGAGACATCCTACGGCAATGCCGGCCTTATCCAGCGCGAGGGTGTCGTCCCCTACGGTTTTCCGCAGCAGTTCGGCCTGATCCTGCGTTATGCGCTCAACAACCGCATCGATGCGCATTATCACTGGAAAGCCATTCCCTCGGTCACCTCGTTCCTGGCGAAATACTGGTGGCATTCGAACCTGACCCGCCACCAGCTGATCGCCCGCGCCTATGCGCCGCTGATCGAGCACTCGATCGCGACCCATAACGAGCTGATCGAAGAAGCCGGAGCCCAGGATCTGATCGCCAAGAACGGCTGGACGGAGGTGTTCCGCACCCGCGCCAAGCATGATGGCGAGATCGGCGAGGCCGAGCACCTTCGCACGGAATATGGCGTTGCGTTCAAGGAGCTTTCACCTGCCGACATCGCCGCGCAGGAGCCCAACCTCTCCACTGATTTCGTCGGCGGACTGCGCTGGGAAGATCCGTGGTCGGTCAAGGATCCGCTGGCCCTGACCCGTGCCTATGTGGCGCTGTTCGAAAAGCTCGGCGGCCGGGTGCTGAAGGGAGATGCCAAGAGCCTGTCGCAGACCAAGACCGGCTGGCGGATCGTCGCCGGCGACGGCACGGTCGAAGCCAAGGATGTGGTCGTGGCGCTAGGCCCCTGGTCCGACACGGTCACCAAGCCGCTCGGTTACAATTTCCTGGTCGGCGTCAAGCGCGGGTACCACATGCACTATGCGGCCAAGGGCAATGCGAAGCTCAACGGCTGGACCATGGATGCGGAGCGCGGCTATTTCCTGGCGCCCATGAACCAGGGCATCCGGCTTACGACCGGAGCGGAATTCGCCCGTCGCGATGCACCGAAAACACCCGTTCAGCTGGATCGCGCCGAGACCGTCGCACGGAGCATCTTCCCGCTTGCAGAACGGCTCGACAGCGAACCATGGATGGGCGCCCGCCCCTGCACGCCGGACATGATGCCCGTGATTGGCAAGGCTCCGCGGCACGACGGCCTGTGGTTCGCCTTCGGCCACGCGCATCACGGTCTGACGCTCGGGCCGGTGACCGGACAGGTGATCGCCGAGGCCATCGCGGGGAGCAAGACGCTGATAGACATCTCGGCCTACAGGCCGGAACGTTTCAACGCCTAGCTCTCTCGAGTGAGTGGGCCGGGCTGCAAGCCGAACGAACTGCAGGAACCTGGCCCGCGCGTGACCGGCGTCGAATGCGGCATCTTTGCTGGGACAGTGTGACATGGCCTTCAGACCCGCAGACAATCCCCGCCACACGGATTCCTGGTATGCGGCATCCGCCACGGACAAGCGCGTGCGGCCGGCCCTCGATGGCGAGACGGCAGCGGATGTCTGCGTGATCGGCGCCGGCTTCACCGGCATTTCCGCGGCGCTGGAGCTTGCCGAGCGCGGCTATTCCGTCGTGGTGCTGGAGGCGGAGCGCATCGGGTTCGGTGCCTCGGGCCGCAATGGCGGCCAGATCGTCAACGGCTACAGCCGCGATCTCGAAACCATCGCCGGGCGCTACGGCCGCGACAAGGCCGTGAAACTCGGGGCGATGTCGCTCGAAGGCGGCGAGATCATCCGCGGCCGGGTCGCGAAATACGGGATCGATTGCGACCTGGTGCATGGCGGTTTCTTCGCGGCCTTCACCGACAAGCAGATCCGCGAAATGGAGCATCACAAGGCCGACTGGGAAAAACATGGCCATGGCGGGCTGGAGATGATCTCGAAGGCCGAGGTCGGACGATATGTGAAGACCGACCGTTATGCCGGCGGCATGATCGACAGGCTCGGCGGCCATATCCACCCGCTCAATCTGGTGCTCGGCGAGGCGGCGGCGTTCGAAAGCCTCGGCGGGCGGATCTTCGAAGGCTCGCGCGCGACCGGCATCGAGACGGGCGAAAGATCGGTGGTGCAGACAGAAAAGGGCTCGGTGAAGGCTTCCTATGTGCTCGTCTGCGGCAATGCCTACCTGTCTCCGCAATTTCCGGAGATCAGCGGCCGGATGATGCCGGTTTCCAGCCAGGTGATGGCGACGGAACCGCTCGATGCGACGCTGATCGAAAGCCTGCTGCCGGCGAATTACTGCGTCGAGGACGCCAACTATATCCTCGACTACTACAGGCGCACCGCGGACAACCGGCTGCTCTATGGCGGCGGCATCGGTTATGGCGGGCACGATCCGAGCGATCTTACGGGCGTCATCCGTCCCAATATGCTGAAGACGTTTCCGCAGTTGAAGGACGTGGGGATCGACTATGCCTGGAGCGGCAATTTTGCCCTTACCCTGACGCGCATCCCGCATATGGGCAAGCTGTCGGACAAGGTCTATTTCTCGCACGGCGACAGCGGCCACGGGGTGACAACCACGCATCTGCTTGGAAAGATCCTCGGCGAGACGGTCGCGGGCCATGCGGAACGCTTCGACATCTGGTCGTCGCTGCCCAACCTGCCCTTCCCGGGCGGGCAGACGTTCCGGGTGCCGCTCACCGTGCTCGGGGCCTGGTGGTATGGCCTGCGCGACCGGCTCGGCGTCTGACCGGGATCAGAGAGAGGCGGGAAAACTGCCGGTGAAATAATAGGTCGCCTGCGCGCGAATGATCGACTTGAACTGCGCCACGGCCCCGGCGGCTTCGTCTTCGGGGACCATGAGAGCCAGCCGCATGGTCGCGCCCGAGAGGTGGAACATCACCAAGAGCGTCCGCGCGTAATTTTCGCGCAGCGACTCTTCCACGAAAGGCTCGGTCGCCTTGTAGAAGACATCGGCCTGAAAGCGGGTCTCGGCAATGTCCAGATCCGCGAGCGCCTTGTCGGCCTGAATGGCGTTCAGGAGATCCTGAAGCGATGGCCTTTCCCGCATGTTATAGTAGTACATGTCGAACAGTGCGGCCGGCGCCTGCAGCGCGTCTTCGGGCGTGACGATCTTTTCAATCTGCTCCGTCACGAAAGACCGGACCTCTTCGACGTAACGTTCGTAGAGCGTCGCGATGATGGCGGACTTGTTCGGGAAATACTGATAGACCGATGCGATGGGCCCGCCGGAAAGAGCGGCGATCTCCTTCATGGTCACTGCATCGATGCCTTTCTGGCCGATCAGTTCCATGGATACTTTCAGGATCTCATCGATACGCTCGCGGCTTCGTTCTTGTTTCGGCACCCGGCGAAGGGAACCCCGCCCCGGTCCTTGCGTCGAATCTGGCATCCGCAAACCGTCTCCTCAAACACTGTCAACCGTTGCCTTTCTTTGCCGGTGAAATCTCCGGTAAGTCAGGCGGAATTGCTTGAACGCAAAACTGTTGTTTATACGGCGCCCGAAGAGGATCGGATCACGAAGCACGCTAAATTTTAGAATACTTTCCACACCGATGCACATGACAGCACATCGGACAAAACGAGAGCCTAGATCCTATTATCTATGCTCAGGGGAGCTTAGCAATACCATCAAAAGCCTTATCGACGATGGCATTAAGACTTGCGTCGATGTCGACGGTTACCACACCCGGCTCAAGTTCCGGGCTTTCCAGGGTGGCCAGCTGGCTCTGAAGCAGCGATGCTGGCATGAAATGGCCGGTGCGGGCACCCATCCTCTGCTCGAGCACCTTCGGGTCGCCGGTGAGGAAAACGAAATAAAGCATGCCGCCACTCTCCCGCCGCAGCCGGTCGCGGTAGATCTGCTTGAGCGCAGAGCACGAGACGACCACGCTCTCGCCGCGCCCCCTCGCCTTGGCCAATTCGCCGCCAACGAGATCGAGCCAGGGCCAGCGGTCGTCATCGGTCAGCGGAATGCCCTTCGCCATCTTGGCAACATTGGCCTCGGGATGAAGGCGGTCACCCTCGATGAATGCGCAGCCGAGGCGGGCGGCGAGATGTTCGCCGACTGATGTCTTCCCCGATCCGCTGACACCCATGACGACGATTGCAAGAGGAGACGAGAGTTCGATTGAGGGCATGAATGACTTCCATTGAGAGCACGTTCAGGAGGCGGAAAAGACCAAAGTATAGAATCCGAATTAACCTCAGATTTTCCAATTCTCTTACGGGAACCTTAGAGGGAGTGGGATAGAAAGGTCCACCTCAAAGCGCATTCCAAGCGCATCAAATTTAACCTGGGACCCCCGACCATGCGGCGACTCATCGATAATATTGCACTTCGCCTCTATGATATCCTGCATGATACCGGCGGCAATTTTGCGATAGCCACCGCTCTGGCACTCCCGGTCCTCGTGGCGACCGCCGGCGGCGCGATCGATTTTGCCCAGGCTTCGTTCGAGCGCAACAAATTGCAGGGAACGCTCGATGCGGCCTTGCTGAGCGCTGCCGCAAAACCCGATATCGCCAGTCAGCGCCGGGAAGCGCTGCGCTTTCTGACCGATGCGGTTCCGGAGGACACGGACCTCGGCACCGCGCTTGTCGTTGCGGGAAACAGCGACGGCAGCCTGACGGGGACCTATGCCCAGGGCGTGCCCACGAATTTCCTTGGCATCCTCGGCATCCACACCATCGAGGTAAAGGTGCAATCCACCGCCATCGCAAACAGGGGCGCGAAGCCATCCGGCGCATGCATCTACGTGCTGGGCAACGCGTCGCAGGCGGTGCTGATCAATTCGGGCGCCAACGTGCATTCCGAAAAATGCGGCGTCGAGGTCAGTTCGACGCAGAACCCTGCCTTCATCATGAATAGCGGTGCGACGATCGATACGGCGAGCTTCTGCGTGGCCGGCACCCAGTATATCAAGAACGGCGGGACGCTCAGCAACCTGAAGCCCGGCTGCAAGGTTTCCGGAGATCCCTATGCCGGCAGCATTGCCGAACCGGCGGTCTCCGCGACCTGCACCACCAGCGGCACGAAGGACGGGGCGGTTCAGGAACTTGCCCCCGGCGTCCATTGCGGCACCACCTTCAACGGATCGCCGAAGATCACGTTCAAGCCCGGCCTGCATATCATCAAGGGCCGGATGATCATCAATTCCGGTTCGACGGTCGTCGCGGAGGGCGTGACCTTCTACTTCCCGGACACCGACAGCGAAATCCGCGCCAACGGCGCCTTGAGCTTCACGGCCTCGGCGCCGACCAGCGGCACCTACAAGGGCATCCTGATGTTCGAAAAGACCAGCGATGCCGCCAACAATGCCCGCAAGCAGCAATACATCTTCAACGGTTCCAATGGCGAAACTCTCAAGGGAGTGATCCATCTTCCGAACCGCGACGTCACCTACAATTCGACCACGAACCAGACGAACCTCATCACACTGGTGGTCAATACCATGATCATGAACTCGTCCAACTGGGAGATCGAACCCTATACGGGAGCTGCCGGCGGCGCCGGCGAAATCACCTCGGTTCGCCTCGTCAACTGACGATCACTTCTGCCGGGCATCCTTGCCGAGCACGATCGGCATCAGCACCGACAGGAACATCAGCCGCAGCACATGATGGGCGCCGACATAGGTGGGGTCGGCATGCAGCATCACCGCCATCGCCGACATGGTTTCGAGCCCGCCCGGCGCGAAGGCGATCAGCGCCGCATCCAGCGGCACGCCGGTCAGGTAGGAAACGCCTCCGGCGATCGCCGCCGCAAGCACGATCACGACCACGGTCACCACGCCGCCGGCGATAAAGGCGGTGCGCAATTCGCTGATCGACACGCCGCAGAAGCGTGTGCCGATGACCGAGCCGAGGATCACATAGGTCGGGACCAGCAGCCAGTTCGGAACGCCGCCGCTGATGAAGCCGGTCACATGCGTGGCGATCGACACCACGACGCCGCCGAGCAGCAGCGCCGCCGGAAATTTCCAGCGCATGAACAGCAGGCCGAACAGGGCCGAAACCGCAAGCATGGCAGCAAGGACGGGTGCGCTCATCGCCAGGGGAGCCTGAACGGGATCGGTGCCGACGAGATCGAAAATTTCGACGATCAGCGGGACGGTGATCGTCAGCGCCAATACCCGCACGCTCTGACCGACGCTGACGGCACGCAGGTCGCAACGGGTTTCTGCCGCGAGGCTGAGCACATAGCTCAGGTGGCCGGGGGACGAGGCGAGTAGCGCGGTGATCCTGTCATAACAGAAGACCCGCTGCAGCACCCAGGAACTGGCATAGAGGAGGATCACGACCGCCACGAGCACCATGACGAAGCTCAACGGCCAGGTGCGGGCCGCGACGATCACCTCCGGCGTGACAGTCGCCCCCATCGAGACGCCAACGACGATAAAACAGACGTTGCGGACCTGCGACGGCACCGCGAGGTTCAGCCCGGCGAGCCCGGCAATGGTGATCGCAATGGCCGGACCGATGAGATAAGGGGCCGGGAAAGCAATGAGAACTGCGACCAACGCGCCGGCAGTGCCGATCAGCGCAGTCAGCGCGAAAGCGCGCAATTCCGAAGGGAGCATGGCTTGGATCCTGAAGGCGCCACAGGAAGAAAACTGACAAAAGCCAGAAAAACGCCTGATCCCCTTCTATTGCAAATGCGAGCGAGGTCAACCTCTCCACCGCCCCCAGGAAAAACAAAAGGCGCCAACCTTGACGGCGGCGCCTTCAAAAAACGGGAATGGGCAAGATCAAGCGGCCGGGGCGATGGCTTTCGGCGCGATGACCTTCGGCAGGTGGAGATTGTCGATGCCCAACAGGAAATTGATCTGCGGGCGCGCCTTTACGAGATCGTCGATCGTGTATTCGGCAAGCACGTCGAAGAAAGCATTGAGAGCCTTGCGAAGCGCAGCGTTCAGGCCGCAGCTATCGACAAGCGGGCATTCCGCGACACCTTCTTCGAAACATTCCGCCATGGCGAAGCTGTCTTCCGTCACCTTGACGACATCGAACAACGTGATCCGGTCCGCTGCGCGGCCCAGCCTCACACCACCATTGCGACCACGCACCGTCTCCACCAGGCCGGCCTTGTTGAGCGGCTGCAGGATCTTGAAGAGGAAGAGTTCGGAAACCCCATAGGCCCTGGCGATCTCGGGGATGCGGCTGAGATGGCCTTCGTTGGCGGCACAATACATCAGCATCCGTACTGCGTAATTCGTCTGTTTGGTCAAGCGCATGCTGGTCTCCCGAGACTCGTACCCGCCCTATATAATGGCTACGCTAGTTTTGAACAATTCCAAAATAAGAAAATTGTCATCAAGTTTCCGAGCCGTGCAAGCTTGCCTTCGTCGCCGCGGAATTCAAGCCATGAATTGCTCGTTCAACACGAAAGAACAACCGGGCTTGGCCATGCCGGGCGGATTGTGCAAGAATGGCCGATGATATCGCGCGACCTGCATGAGGTTTTAATGGTCCTTTACGAGGCCGGCGGCTCGCGCGTCCCGGCTTCCGAGATCGGCTGGACCAGCGAGATGGCGCCGGCCCTGAACCGGGCGCTCAACATGCAATATATCACCCACCGCGACACGCGTGCGGGGCGTCTGTTCTCGCTGACAGAAGCGGGATATACGGCGATCGAACGACTACCGCCGCAATATATGTCGATCTCGCGCGCCTTCAGATCGTTGTTCCGGTTCGGCGGCGGGTCACCGGAATAGTCCGGCTCACGTCAGCCGGTCATCGACATCGCAACCCAGGTCGGGATCGCGACTACCACCATTGCGGCCAGCAGGCTGAGGCCGACCTTCGCCAGATACGTGCGGCGGGCACGCTTCGCATCCCACTCGTAAACCATGGACATACATCCCCACTCCTACTCCGCGCGCTAAATTAGAATAGTCTGCGGATACGTCAATGGTTCGCTATGGACCACGGCTACCTTGCCTGAAGCCGACCTCCGGACTGGGCGGCATAATTGCGGATGTCCTGCTGACGTTGCGGCGTGCCGGGGTGGCTGGACAGAATGCTCGCATCCCGGTGGTCGCCGAGCTTGTCTTCCAAGACCGCGAAGAACCGGGCGAGCGCGACGGGATCGTAACCGGCCGCGCGCATCAGCTCGACCGAACGGCGATCCGCCTCGGCTTCCGCAGCACGGGAATAGGAAAGCGCCAGCAGCGCGCCGCCCTGGGTGAGGATGTCCTCGACGCCCGAGCCGACATCGCCGGCAATCAGCATGACCAGCGCCGCAACGCCGGCGGCGCGATAGAGCTGCCGCAGACTGTGCTCGCCTTCCACATGCGCAATCTCGTGGCCGAGCACGCCGAGGATCATTTCCCGGTCGCCATTGGCGAGCTTCACCAGGTCGTCGGTAAGAATGAGGCTGCCATCCGGGAGCGCGAAGGCGTTCGGGCCGATCACGCCGCCATCGCGAAAATTCAGGCGATAGGCGCCCTGCCCGCCCTTCGATTGGGCCGCGAGTTTCGAAAAGCCCTCGGAGATCGCCTGTCGCTCGCCTTCCGGCAGGTCGGACGGCTTGAGGATCGTCCGGTCCAGCGATGCGAGCGTACCGGAGCCGATCAGGTCCGGCACGAAAGGTGGAGTGACCAGGACCGCAACTTCCACCAGGACGGGGACGGCAAAGCGGTAGATCGTGGTGGCCAGCAGGATGACGGCGAGCGTCATGAGGATCAGGCGCGGATGGAATTTCTCCAACCGGTGCAGCAGGCCGCTGCGTGGACCGCGCCTGACGCGAAGATAGCCATCGACCCCGTCATTGTCGCGCGTCTCGAATACGGAACCGTCCGGAAAGCGCACCCGCCGCGGGATGGAGCCGACCCGCGGACTGATCTCGATCCGCTCCGGCACCGCAGACGCGAGCGTCCGTCCCTCTTCCACGGCCACGAGGAGAACGCCCTCCTCGCGCAGAATGGCCGGGACCGCGCGGCTGGAATTGGCCGGATGCCATTCGCCCGTCGCGATCGCCGAGCTTTCAGAAGCCAAAGTCGAACCCTTCCATATCCATGTATTCGGCGCTGATCGCAGCCCCGCTTGCCTCGATGGAGGACAGGATCTCGCCGGGATCGCCGTTAATCCGGATGCCGGAATGTTCGTTGACGTAACGGGCGAGCCGGACCGCCGCCCAGGGGCGCATCAGGCCGAGCGTGAACACGGTGACGATCACGTTGCTGATTGCGATCCAGGCATAACGCGGCCGTGACAGGTCGCTCACCAGCTGATGGCGGCCATCGAGCATCGCTGCCGACCAGGCGACATTGCGCACACCGGCACGGTAGAAGAGACCGGCAAGGCCATAGAGGATGAAATAGCTGAAGACCCCGGCATAGATACCGGCGATGCTCAGCACGGTCAGCTGCGTGTCCGTCAAGTTGGCGCTTTCACTCATGAAGGTCGCGGAACCGACAATCACGACGAAGGCAATGAAACCGAAAATCAGACTGCCCAGGAAGACGATCAACGCCGGCAGGAGCCAGACGCGATAAAGCCGCCCGAGGGCCGGATCGCTGGAGAAGGGCCGGTCGCCGTAACGCAGGTTGTTGAAGATGTATCGCCAGGTCCACCGGCTCGCGAGCGGCGCCAGGATGCCGAGGGAAATGAAGGCGACCAAGCTGCCGAGCAGGATCGCAACGAATGCGCCGCCTGCCGTGCCGACGAAATCGAAGCGGACGTTGCGATAGCTCGTCACGCGGGCATTGAAGCGCAGGCTGCGCTTGATGAGCCATGGCAGCGCGATCAGGATCACGATCGGAGTGATGATGCCGATCGGCGGAAAGATCGCGGTGCCGACATTGATGACGATCAGGAAGGCGATGACGATCAGCCGGCCGATGAAAATCTGCTTGCCGGTCGCGTGATATTCGAAGGCGCGGCCGAGAATGACGGTATTGCCGTAGAAATATCGCTTGCGCCGCACCTTGGCCCAGGCCGAATAAATGCCGACGGTGATGATCGTCAGAAGAACGTTGACGATCCAGATGCCGAAATATTCGCTGGCGCTGCCGGTGAACGATGCCCGTTCGAAAGACTGCCCCGCCGCCGCACGAGGCGCCGTTTCTGCCACTGCCATGATGTCATGCCCCCTTGCCGAATGCCGTAGAGACGGACAGCTGCCCGATTCTTCCCGTCATTGTAAGGGCGTGACATGTCATTTCAATCATTGCTCTATATGGCGACCACGCTTTTAAGCGCCAGAACAAAAACGGGCCCCCGAAGAGGCCCGCTCGAGAATTTCGACGGAACGTCTTTTACTTCATCGTCGGCATGACGAATTCGGCACCGTCCTTGATGCCGGAAGGCCAGCGGGCGGTAATCGTCTTGGTCTTGGTCCAGAACTTGATCGAGTCCGTGCCGTGCTGGTTGAGATCGCCGAAGCTCGAAGCCTTCCAGCCGCCGAAGGAGTGGTAGGCGAGCGGAACCGGGATCGGCACGTTGATGCCGATCATGCCGATATTGATACGGCTGGCGAAATCGCGGGCGGCATCGCCGTCACGGGTGAAGATGGCGACGCCGTTGCCATATTCATGCTTCATCGGCAGATCGAGCGCTTCCTCGTAATTGTGGGCGCGCACGACCGAGAGGACCGGGCCGAAGATTTCCTGCTTGTAGATGTCCATGTCCGGCGTAACGTGGTCGAACAGGGTGCCGCCGACGAAATAGCCGTTCTCGTAGCCCTGCAGCTTGAAGCCGCGGCCATCCACCAGAAGCTTGGCGCCCTCTTCGACGCCGCGGTCGATCAGTCCGTTGATGCGGGCATGGGCTTCCTTGGTGACGACCGGGCCCATGTCGGCCTTGTCGTCCGTATAAGGACCGATGCGGAGCGCCTCGATCTTCGGCGTCAGCTTTTCGACGAGGCGATTGGCGGTGTCCTCGCCGACCGGGACGGCGACCGAAACGGCCATGCAGCGCTCGCCGGCCGAACCGTAGCCTGCGCCCATCAGCGCATTGACGGCCTGGTCGAGATCCGCATCCGGCATGATAATCATGTGGTTCTTGGCGCCGCCGAAGCACTGGGCGCGCTTGCCGTTCATCGCCGCCGTGCCATAGACGTAGCGGGCGATCGGCGTCGAGCCGACGAAGGAAACGGCGCCGATATCCGGATCGGTGAGGATCGCATCGACGGCCGCCTTGTCGCCGTTGACGACGTTGAGGATGCCGGCCGGCAGGCCCGCCTCGATCATCAGTTCGGCAAGGCGGATCGGCAGGGACGGATCGCGCTCGGACGGCTTCAGGATGAAGGCATTGCCGCAGGCGATGGCCGGGGCGAACATCCACATCGGGATCATGCCGGGGAAGTTGAACGGGGTGATGCCGGCGCCGATGCCGACCGGCTGGCGCATCGAATACATGTCGATATGCGGGCCGGCGCCTTCGGTGAACTCGCCCTTCGACAGGTGCGGGATGCCGATCACGAATTCGCAGACTTCCAGGCCGCGGATGACGTCGCCCTTGGAATCCTCGATCGTCTTGCCGTGTTCCTTCGACAACATTTCGGCGAGCTCATCCATGTTCTGGTTGAGCAGGTCGACGAACTTCATGAACACGCGGGCGCGGCGCTGCGGATTGGTGGCTGCCCATTTCGGCTGCGCCTGCCTGGCGTTTTCGACGGCTGCGCGGATTTCCGAAACGCTGGCGAGCGCGACCTTCGCCTGAACTTCGCCGGTTGCGGGGTTGAAGACGTCAGCCGTGCGGCCGCTTGTGCCGGCGACATGCTTGCCGCCGATGAAATGCCCGATCTCACGCATGGGTAACTCCTCCTGCCTTTGGTGGCGATCTTTTCGAGGGCCGAGGATACTCTCAGATTTGCACAAGGCAACGCCGTAGTTTACGCATCCGTTGTGCAAATTTCGACATTGGAGCCTCAAATGAACTGGGACGATGTGCGCATGTTCCTGGCGGTTGCCCGCACCGGCCAGATCCTGGCGGCGTCGCGGCGGCTCGGCGTCAATCATGCGACGCTGGGAAGGCGGGTGACCGCATTGGAGGAGGATTTGCGTACCCGCCTCCTCATCCGCCGCACCAATGGCTGCGAGCTGACCGCCGAAGGCGAGGTGTTCTTTCGCGCTGCAGAGCGGATGGAAACGGAAATGCTGGCGGCGCAGGCGAGTACCGGGCGGATCGACACGGCGATCGCCGGCACGGTGCGGATCGGCGCGCCGGACGGCTTCGGCGTATCCTTCCTTGCCTCGCGGCTCGGGCGGCTGACCCGCCGCCACCCGGAACTCAAGCTGCAACTGGTGCCGGTGCCGCGCTCCTTTTCGCTGTCCCAGAGGGAGGCGGATATCGCCATCACCATCGAACGACCGGAACAGGGCCGGCTCGTCTCTTCGAAACTGACCGACTACACGCTGGGGCTCTATGCCTCCGGGACTTACCTCGACGAGGGGGGAACGCCGGGGACGGTCGAGGCGCTGAAAAGCCATCCGCGCATCGGTTATGTGGAGGATCTGATCTTCTCGCCGTCCCTGAATTTCACCGGCGAAGTGATGCGGGACTGGGATGCGAGCTTCGAGATTTCGAGCGCCATCGGCCAGACGGAGGCGGTCCGATCTGGCGCCGGTATCGGCATCCTGCACGACTACGTGGCGCGGCAATACCCGGAACTTGTTCGGGTCCTGCCCGAAACCGTCATCCGGCGGTCCTACTGGACCACCTACCACGAAACCACGCGCGACCTGATGCGGCTGCGGACCGTGGTGGAGTTTCTAAAGGAACTGGTCGAGGAGGAAGGCCACATCTTCGTGTGACCGAGGGGGGCAGTCTTCAGCGCAGAAGGACAGAAGACCGAAATAGGGTCCGGCCGCCGAGGCGGCCGGAAAACCTTTGTATCAGGAAGGCAGGAAAGTCGTAACCGGAACCTTGAGCGCCGCAGCGATGCGCTTCAGCTTGGCTGGGTCGGCATCGGTGCCGTTTTCGATGCGAACGATCTCGTCGTTGACGAGGCCGGTCGTGATGGCAAGTTCTTCGATGCTGTAGCCGACATTCCGGCGCGTTTCGGCAACTGCCGAGGCAATGTGCTGCGGAGAGAGTTTCGCTCCATTGGCGGATGCGAAATTATTGATGGAAATTGTCATGGTATGCTCCTTCTAGAATTGCCTGCCGAAAACCGGTCAGGTGAAGGGGGACGAATGCCCGAGACGCAGGAGTCTAAAAAATTAGGCACCGGCTGCCGCAAACATAGGCATGCTAACGACCCAGACAAGGGCAAATACTGCAGTGCACAAAAATGTGTTCGCTTTCGGGTCGAAACAAGGCAGCGCCAAATTACTTAAATTGTCTAAAAAGGCAGAAACAGGCGGTTTCTGGCCGAAATTACGAGTTAGACAGGGAAATGGCACCGCTTTTGCGGTGCCATATTAAATTTTCTTAACCTTTCAAAAAATGATATCAGGCTGCCTGGATCGACCTGATCCGATCGATGCCGCCGACAATCCCGGCGAAATCCTGCCAGACGCCTTGCGCACCCTTCTGCCATTCCTCGAAGGCTTCCGGCTTCAGCAGCTTGCCGCCATTCTTCAATGATACGGCAACCGATGCCGCCTCGTCGTCGACGATCAGCTGGTTGAAATAGGCAGCCCCTTCCTTCGACGCTTCCTGGAAAACCGTCTTCTGCTCGGGGTTCAACCCGTTCCAGAAGCTGGCGGAATAATAGATGACGCCGGAGGCCCAGATATGACCGGTCTCGGTCATGCAGGGCACGACCTCGTAGAGCTTGAAGCCGGCATAGGCGGATTTGGTGAGATCCATGGCATCGGCGACGCCGGTCGCCAGCGCATTATAGGTCTCGGTGATCGGAATGCCGACCGGGGCGGTGCCGAAGGCGCTCCACAGCTTGGTGTGCAACGGGCTCTGGATGACGCGGATCTTCTTGCCCTTCAGCTGTTCCGGACGGGTGACCGGCTCCTTGGTAAGCAGGTGGCGGGCGCCGTAATTGATGAAATCGCCGATCACGAAATTCTGGGCGGCGAGCTTCTGCCTGAGATCGGTGCCGACACTGCCATCGATCGTCTTGCGGACATGCGCCGCGTCGCGGAACAGGAACGGCAGATCCAGGACCTGCAGTTCCGGCACCCAGCCGGACAGCGACGAGACGGTCGAAAGGCTCGCCTGCACGGAACCGAGGCGGGTGCCTTCGGCCACTTCCTTCTCGCCGCCGAGCGCGCCGTTCTTGACGATGTTGAACCTGAACTGGCCCGGCAGCCTGGCTTCCACCAGTTCGCCGATCTTCACCCAGATCTTTGTCTCCGGCTTGTCGTCGCCGAGCAGCGAGGCCGTGGTGATCGTCGTGGTGCGGGCGGCGGCGGTGCGCACGAAAACCGGAGCGGCGAGTGCCACGCCCGACGCCGCGGCGGTCTTCAGAAGGGTTCGGCGGTTGATATTGTCCATGTCTCAAGGTCCCGGAGATGTGAAGCGGTTAAACGATGATCGCCCAGGCGCAGAGGATCGCCAGGGAAACGAGAAGTGCGAGCAGGTAGGGCACGACCGCCCTGAACAGCGCGGTCGCGGGAATGCGGGTGACACCGCTGACCACGAAGATCAACATGCCGAGCGGCGGCGTCAGGCCGTGGATCATCAGGTTGACCACGATGATGACGCCGAAATGGATCGGATCGATGCCGGCGGCAACGGCTGCCGGCAGCAGGATCGGCCCGAACAGCAGGATCGCCGCGCCGATATCCAGCACCAGCCCGACCACCAGCAGGATGAGGTTGGAAAGGATGACGACCGCTAGCGCGCTGCCGCCGAGCACAGTCACGAAATCTGAAACCAGGCCGGAGACGTTGTCGACCGCAAGCAGGAAGGCGAAAGGTCCGGCGGTGCCGATCAGGAGGCCGATCGCGGCGGATTCGGTTGCCGCCTGGCGGAACGAGGCGAGCAGCGAGCCCGCGCCGATCCTGCCCCAGATGGCCAGGATAATCGTATAGAACGCCGCAAGCGCCGCCGCCTCGGTGGTGGTGACGATGCCGATGCGGATACCCACCACGACGATGATGCCGAGGCCGAAGGCGGGAATGGCGGAGATGGCCGCCTGCCGGCGCTCGCGTCCGGAGGCGCGCGGCAGGGCGACCTGTTCGCGGACCGACAGATGGATGGCGACGGCCAGGCAGATCGCCATCAGGCCGCCGGCGAAGAAACCACCGACCAGCAGCGAACCGACCGAGAGGTTGGTGGCTGTCGCCAGGATCAGGAAGGCGATCGACGGCGGAATGACGTTGTCGAGCACCGAGGTGGCAGCGATGATCGCGCCGGCCTGTGCCGGCGGATAACCGTGCTTGACCAGTTCCGGCTGAAAGGTGGAGGCCCCGAAGGCGGCGTTAGCGACCGAAGAGCCCGACGCACCGGAAAACAGCACGCTGGTCAGCAGTGTCGTCTGCGCCAGCCCGGCACGGCGGTGGCCGACCATGGAGGCGGCGAACCGGACGAGCTGGTTGGCGACGCCCGAAGCGGTGAGCAGCCCGCCGGCCAGCAGGAAGAAGGGAATGGCGAGTAGCAGGAATTTCGACATGCCGGTGACGGTCGAGGAAACGATCGCCGGCTCCGGCAGGCTGCTGCCGAAGGCGATCGCCACGTAGGCGGCGGCCAGGAAGGCATGCGCCAAGGGCGCGGCCAGAACGAGGCCGAGCGCCGCGACCAATGCCAGGAACAGGCTCGGCGGCAGTTCGCTGTCAATGAAAATTTTGGGAATGCCGAAATAAAGCGCGACCCCAAGACCGAGAGAGATCAGCACCGGCAGCGCCCTGCCCTCGGCGATCCGCTGCAGGAGAAGCACGATCAGGATCAGCACGCCGCCCGCGCCGAGGAAACCGAAGCGGATCCACTCCGGAACCCCGAGCGTCGGAGAAGTGCCGCCGAGCATGGCCATGATCTCCGAGCCGCCGAACAGGAGGATCAGGGCCGCCAGCACGGTAAAGACGTCCGCCAGCATATGGGTCGCCGGCAGCACCCGGGCGGGCAGCAGACGCACAAAGACGTCGAGCCGCATGGCCAGCGCGCTGTTGAGGCTGAGCGGCGCGCCGACCGAAATCAGCGCCACATGCAGCCAGATGCCGAGGTCCTCGGCGCCGATGAAGCCGGTATTGAAGAAATAGCGCAGGCAGACGCTGACCAGCACCACCGTCAGCAGAACGGCAAGGATGAGCGCCGCAACGACGCCGAGGACAGTCTCGACGCCCTTCAGCACCCTCGTCGCGATGCCATCGCCGGGGATGGCCGTCTGCTCGAGACAATCGGATTGGCTGGCTGCCACGGGCTGTTACCTCGTAGGAGGATCGACGTTCCGACCGTGGGGAGATCACGATCGAAAAGCACCGACCCGGTGAAATGACGCGCTGCCGGGCCTCGCGGGCAAGATCGAGACGCGGCAGTACCTTTTCGCCGAAGCGACAGGCTTCCTCAAGCAGCGGCATGTCCTAAAGTATAAAAGTTTTGCACGCCAACCTCGCCGTCTCCGAGAAGTTTTTGGGCTGGCTTCGAGGTCGATTGCAACCGAAACAACGATTTACAGGCAACGGACGGCGGACGGCGCAAGAGCGGCAAGCAAATCCTGTGGGGCAAATTTTCCCTGCCTCCTTTTTTGCGAGACATGCTAGGTTTTGGATGGATTAATGGATTCGCGGAAAAGCAGGGGGAAACCCTTGCGCGGCAATCGGGGGATGTGTCCGTGGGCGATATCGAAAACGAAACGCAATCTCAGGATTTCTTCCAGTTTCAACCCGAGGCGGCGGCCGAGACGCCAGCCTCGTCCGGGGAATTCCGCGCCGAGATGCATGACTTCACCATCTTGAGCGTCGATGACGACGAAATGTTCCAGAATTCCCTGAAGCTTTCCCTGGCGGGCTTCAGCTATCGCGGCATCGCTCCGCGCATATTGTCCGCCAGTTCCGCCAACGAGGCTGCCAAACTTCTGCTCGAGAACCCTTCCACCGCGGTCCTGCTGCTCGATATCGTGATGGAGACGGACGATGCGGGGCTGAGGCTGGTTCGAACAATCCGCGAGGTTCTCGGGAATTCGCAGCTGCGTATCGTCCTGCTGACGGGACAACCGGGCATGGCCCCGATGCAATCATCGCTCGAGACCTACGATATCAGCGATTACTGGCTGAAGACCGACCTCACCAACGAGCGGCTTCACAGCATCCTGACCGCAAATCTCCGGACGTTCGAGCAGATCGACGTGCTGAACCGCGCCCGCCGGGGCCTCCAGAGCATTGTCGAGGCCAGCAATAGCCTGGCGAGGTCGTCGGGGTTTGAGGATTTCTCCCGCCGGATGATCCACGAACTGGCCGCGCTTCTCGGCGTCGGCGAGGATGGCATCGTCTGTGTTCGCGGGCGTGACCGCGAACAGCCGCCGAAGATCGTCGGATCGGCCGGACGTTTCGCTTCCGTGCTCAACCAGACCCTCGACACCATCAGTGATGAATCCGTTCGGGACCTGATCCAGCGCTCGCTTGGCGAGCAGGCGAATATCGAGACGGCGATGGCGCAGGTCCTGTTTTTCCCGGGCCAGGCGGTTGCCCCTCCTGCGGCGGCCTATATCGCGACGAACAGGCGGATCGACGATACGGAGCGCGAACTGCTGCGGGTTTTCGCGACCAATATCGGCACCGGTCTGATCAACGTGGCGCTGACCAGCCAGCTCGACCGCATCGCCTACGAAGACGGCCTGCTCGAAATTGCCAATGGCAATGCGCTGAAGCGCGGCGTGCAGGCTGCGCTTGAAATTCCCCCGCCCCGCAGGCGGAAAGTCCTGTTCATCGAACTCAACCAATATGCGAGAAGCTGCGTCTCGCTTGGCGTCGAACAGGGCGAGCGGCTGTTGCGCGCCTTTGCAAAGCGCCTGGCGGTGGCCTTTCCGCCTCCCTGCCTGATCGCCCGTTTGCACGAGGATGTGTTTGCCGTGCTGGGGCCGGAATATCTGGTGCGGATCGAGTATGTGAACCGCCTCGAAGCGGAGGCCCAATCTCCCGAAGCCCTGTTTTTCGGCGCAGAGGCTGCCTCCCTCGATCTCAATCACTTCACGTCGGCGCAAAGTGCCATCGCCACGGGGCTTCTCCTTTTGAAGAAGGCCGGACTGAAGGAGGCAAGCGGACAACTCGTCGAATACGACCCCAAGATCGAAGAGGAGACCCGGCGCCGGTTCGATCTTTCGCAGCAGCTTTACAAGGCGGTGCTCAATCGGGAAATCCATATCGTATTCCAGCCGCAGATCGACCTGACCGACAACCGGATTGTCGGCGCGGAAATTCTGGCGCGCTGGACCCGTTCCGACGGGACGAGCATTCCTCCGGCGGATTTCATTCCCCTGGCGGAAGCGAACGGGCTGATCGTACCTCTCGGCCAGCAGATCCTGGAACTGGCCTGCAGCGCTTTGCGGTCGATGGACGAAGCGGGATTTCCGGCGGTCACCGTCGCCGTCAATGTTTCACCGGTCCAGATCGGGCGCAAGGAATTCATCGACGAACTGATCGCGACCACGCGCCGCTACGGCCTGTCGCCGGACCGCCTGGAACTGGAGATTACCGAAACGGTCGCGATGGAAGACTTCCAATACGCCAACAACGTGCTCTCACTTCTCAAACGAGAAGGTTTTGCGATTGCGATCGACGATTTCGGTACCGGTTATTCCTCCCTGACGACACTCCGGTCGTTCGAGGCCGCCACGCTCAAGATCGACCGATCCTTCGTTGCCGATCTCGGACGCGCCAGCCAGAACGAGACGATCGTCGAGATGATCATCCGGCTTGGCGAGCGCATGAACATGCGTGTGCTTGCCGAGGGTGTCGAAACAGAACAGCAGGCGGAATGGCTGCGGTCGAGAAAATGCACTTTGGTGCAGGGCTATCTTTACGCCAGGCCGGAACCCTTCGAGCAATTTCTCGCAAGGCTGCGGAACTCACCGGTCAAGACTGCGTAGCTGCCAATGATCCCAAGGACAGAACCCCGCATCTTCTCGTCTTTCCGGACCGCTTATCGCCATCGCAAGCGGCTCGCCCTCTTCGTGATACCCTGGGTCGTCGGGCTTGGCCTCGGTGTGCCGTTGCTTTGGCACCAGATCGGCGTGAACGCGCGGGAGCCTCAGATCCGCAACCGGGAGGAGACCCTGTCGCAGGCCTACGACATTCTCGGCCGGACCCTGGACCGGCTCGGCCGCGACGCCCTGTTTCTCGCCGACCTGCAATCGCGCTTCGGCGAGCCAAGTGCCCCGCTCACGCCGATGAGCGTGGAGATATTCCAGAGCTTCGCCGCCAGCTCGCCGGATTACGATCAGGTTCGATGGCTGGATACGGAGGGCAATGAGCGGCTGCGCGTCAACCATCGCGGTGGCGGCGAGCCGGTTGTGGTTGCCGAGGAGCAGCTGCAGAACAAGGCGGACAGGCCTTACTTTCGCGACACGGCCGCGCTGCCGCTGAACGGCCTGTATTTCTCCGCTCTCGACCTCAATATCGAAAACGGCGTCGTCGAAGTGCCGCATCTGCCGACGCTGCGCGTTGCAAGTCCTGTTTTCCACAACGGGATCAAGCAGGGTATCATCGTCATCAACTATCGCGGCACGCGGTTGCTCGAACGCCTGAAACGGCTCGACATGAGCGTTGACGTCTATCTGATGAACCAGGCGGGATATTGGGTCCAGGGACCCGACCCAAAGGCGAATTGGGCCTGGCAGCTCGGCGCTCCGACACAGGGCCTGGCTCAGGCGAACCTACTTCAGGCGGCCAGCAAGGGCGGCAGGGGTCTTTTCAACAGTGGCGGCGAAGATTGGAGCTACCGGCGCTTCGACCCCGGTGCGGGCCTGCTGACTTCCGGCGAGGTCGCGGAAATGCGCGCACCGGGTGCCAGTCTCTATCTGCTTGCCCGCGACGCGGCGGGCGCGACCGACAGCCAGGAAACAAGGGGCAAACTCATTCTGGGCCTGGTGGCGGCCGTTCTTGCCGCAGTTGCGCTCGCGGTCACAGGCCGCCTGGCCAATGGCATGGAGGCAGAAGCGGAATGGGCACGACAAATGGAGGAGGCGAACAGGACGCTGCGGGAGACCAATGAAAAACTGGGCGTCACTCAACGCGAACTCGCGCGCGCCGAACGGCTGTCCTCGCTGGGTCTCATGGTTGCGGGCGTCGCCCACGAGATGAATACGCCGCTTGGAAGTGCGGCGCTTGTGCTCAGCAAGGCCGCCAACGATCTCAGGCTTTTCAAGGAAAAGGTCACCACGGGGCTGCGCCGCTCCGACCTCGACCTCTATATCGCAGACAGCGACGTCAGCCTCGACATGGTGCGGGATGCCATTCATCGATGCACCGCGCTGGTTCAACGGTTCAAGCAGGTCGCGGTGGACCGGGCGACATTGGAGCGACGGGATATCAATCTGGCTGCCTTCATTCCCGATGCGGATCCGCGCCTGCGCAAATGGGACGCCAGCGCCGGCATCAGCCTGACGATGGACGTGCCCGATGCTCTGACGATAACCACCTATCCGGGGCCTTTTGCCCAGGTCCTGTCCAACCTTGTCAACAATTCCCTGCTGCATGCCTTCGAAGCAGGCAAACCCGGCATGATCACGATCAATGCCCGTAGATCGGGAGATCAGGTCCTCATCGAGTTCGCCGACGACGGTCGCGGTATCAGCGGAACGGATATAGAGAAGATATTCGAGCCGTTCTTTTCAACCGCCCGTCACAGCGGCGGCACCGGGCTTGGACTACACATCGTCCATCAGATCGTCACCGAGGTTCTCGGCGGGACGATCAATGTCGAAAGTCCGCCGAGAGACAGGGCACGCGGCACGCGGTTCATCATCCGGCTTCCCAGGACGGCCCCGGCTCAGGCGGAAACCTGAGCTTCGGCTCAGATCCCTGCATACCATTCGTAGCCGCGATCCTCCCAGAACCCCCCGCCGCCGCCGTAAAGGCGGCCGAGATCGGCCACGGCCTCGATGCGGGTCAGATATTTCGCCTGCTTGTAGCCGAGCTGCCGCTCGACACGCAACCTCAACGGTGCGCCATGAGCGACTTCAAGATCGCGGCCGTTCATGGTGTGAGCGAGAATGGTCTGCGGGTGAAAGGCATCCACCAGGTCGATGCTCTCGTAATACCAGCCGCTGCCGTCCAGCGTCTTTTCGTATTCGTCGGCGCAATGGAAAACGATGTAGCGAGCTTCAGGCTTGAGGCCGGCTGTCTTGAGCAGAGCACCGAGCGGCACGCCGGTCCATTTGCCGATTGCGCTCCAGCCCTCGACGCAGTCGTGCCGGGTGATCTGGGTGCGGGCCGGCAGGGCTTTCAGTTCGGCAAGCGACAGCTGCATGGGCTTGTCGACAAGACCGCCGACCTCGAGCTTCCAGGTGGAAAACTGCCGGTTCATCCAGTCGAGATATTGCGGGTTGTCCGGCATGCTGGTGCCGTTGGCGCGGAAGACCGGAGACAGATCGGCCTCGGTGAACTCGCGCGCCAGCGCATCGTCGCCGAGAAGGAAGCGCTGGGTCTTCATCGAAAAGCCCTCGGCGATCTTGAGCACCGATTTCGTCCGGTCGCTTTCTACGATCGCGTCGCAGCCACTCAAACCCAGCGCGGAGGCCGTCATGGTCGCGCCGATCAGGAAGCGGCGCCGGGTGATGATACGGCTCATTGTCTGTCCTCCTGTTCGATGGCGTAGTAGCCGGTGATCATCGAACGCAAGTTGTTGAAGACTCCCGACAGGATCACCATCGCGACGTGGACCACAACGAAGGCCGTGAGCGAAAAGGCGGTCAGGAAGTGGATCGTGCGGGCAGATTGCCGGCCACCGAAGACATCGAGCAGCCACGGCGCAACGGCATTGAAGCCGGGCGACATGGTGAGCCCGGTGAGGATCATCAGCGGCAGCAGAAGGAAGATCACGGCGGCGTATGTCAGCTTCTGCAGCGTGTTATAGTGCCGCGCCTCAGCTCCCTTCGGAAACCGCAGCCGGGCGTGATTGACGATTTCGTGGCCGATATGGGCGGGCGCCAGCTCGCTCCCGGCGGGCAGGATATCCCGGCGCAAATGCCGGCTGAACAGGCCGTAGGCGAGATAGATGAAGCCGTTGATGACGAACAGCCAGGCAAAGAAGAAATGCCAGCGCCGGCCGGTGGCGAGATCCTGGTAGCTCGGAATCGTCAGCCAGTCGGGGAAACCGCGCGCGCTCGCCTCGCCGTCCACTTCCGAAAGGCCGAGAAAGCCGGTGGTGTCGAAGGTCAGCGAGCCGACATGGGTGAGGCCTTTGGCCTTATCGCCGTCTTCCACCGCCTCCATGGATATGAAGGAAGGGTCGTTGTCGGCACCATATTGGCCCCAATAGAGCGCCGGGTGGGCATTGAAGATCTGCAGCCCGCTGAAAAGCAGCACGGTCATGCAGAAGACGTTCACCCAGTGCGACAAGCGCACGAGCAGGCTGTGGCGGTAGATGACAATCCGGCCGGTCGCAGCGCCGGCATCGATCGTGGCCATGGTGGTTTCCTCCGAACGCAGACAGTGGGCTTTTGCAGGGATACGCGGCCGCCGGACGAAAAGTTTCAGCGGCCGCGCTCCTACCGTTTCATCGCGTCACTTCATCGCGTCGCAGGCCTTCATCATCTCGGACTTCTTCATCGCGTCCTTTTCCATGCCGGCCTTGTGCATGCAGTCGGTCTTGGTGCTGCCGGTCGCCATCGAGTCCTTCTTCATCGAATCCTGCTTCATGGCGTCGGTTTTCATCGAGTCCTTCTTCATCGCGTCGGAGCTCATGCCCTGGGCGCTTGCAGCGCCGGCGAGAGAAAGGCCGACGACGAGGGTGCAGGCGGCAAGGCTGGAAAGAAGCTTGGTCATGGATATCCTCCTGGGATCAATCAATGTGTCCGCCGGCTGCCTGCCGAGGGCTCACAACCACCCATTCGAACCGCATGGAAAGTCGTTACAGCTTCACGGCGATGTGATAGGCCTGAGGCACACGGAATATTTTCGATTCCGCCTGTAACCGTTTACGGGCTTTTCCGAATGATCATTGAAACAGCATGACGAGCGCCCATTCGGAAGAAGCCCTGAAGGCCCTGATGCTTCTGTCCCTCGACGGGGACGAGGCAGCCTACCGGCGTCTGCTCAACGCGGTGCGCGTCCTGCTGGTCGGATATTACGGCCGCCGGATGGCTGCTGCGACGAAAGCGGACATGGAAGACCTTGTCCAGGAGACACTGCTGGCACTGCATTCCCGTCGGGCGACCTACGACCGCGAGCGGCCGTTCACGGCGTGGTTCTTCTCGATTGCCCGCTACAAGCTGATAGACCACCACCGCGGCCGCGGCGGCCGCATGATGGCGGAAACGGAGCTCGGCGAGGATTTCGAGAGCGACTACAGCGAGGATGCCATCACCGCGCGGATGGATGTCGAGCGGCTTCTACAAGGCCTGCCGGCGAAACAGCGGGAGTTGATACGCCAGGTGAAGCTCGAGGGGCAATCGGTCGCCGATACGGCAAGCCGGACCGGCCAATCGGAATCGGCGATCAAGGTCGGCATTCACCGGGGGCTCAAGACACTGGCGGAGAAATTGCGAGGCGGAAGGTGAGAAACACGGACGACATCATCGACAGGCTGGCGGGCGATCTGAAGCCGGTGCCCCGGAATGCGCTCAAGCTGCGGTTCATGCTCGGCATCCTGCCGGCGCTCGCCGTATCGCTGTTGCTGATGCTTGCGATCCTCGGCCTGCGCATCGATATGGCCGAAGCGCTGATGCTGCCGGTGTTCTGGGTCAAATCCGCCTACAATGCCCTGCTGGCGGTTGCGGCTTTTCTCGCCGCCTACCACCTGGCGCGGCCGGACGGCTCCCGAGGACGATTCTTCCAGGCCGTAGCGGCCATCGTCGCGACGATGGCCGTGGTCGCGGTCGCCCAGCTGATGATGTCGCCGGCCGAAAGCTATCGCAAGCTGATCGTCGGGTCTTCGGCGCTTCATTGCCCCGCGCTGATCTTCCTTTTCGCAGTTCCGGTGTTTTCCGGCAACGTCTGGGTGCTTCGCCGGAGCGCGCCGACCGATCTGAAGCTCACCGGCTTCATCGCCGGCATTGCAGCCGGCGCTGCCGGCGCCTGGGTCTATTCCTGGTTCTGCACCGAGAACGGCATGCCCTTCGTGCTGATCTGGTATTCGCTCGGGATCCTGCTGACGGGCATCGTCGGCTCGCTCACGGGGCCGCGCCTGCTGCGCTGGTAAGCCTTCGCCCGCTCATGAACCCGCATAGGGCGGCGGCCGCAAAACGGCCAGCGGCGTCAATTCCGATAATATTGGAGAGTGGAAAAATGGTACGGTTGGGGGGTCTCGAACCTCCGACCTCAGGTGCCACAAACCTGCGCTCTAACCAACTGAGCTACAACCGCACAAGCGCCCTTGGGCGCCGTTGGGGGGTCACATACGGCGATCGGACTTCTTTTGCAAGTCCTTTCCGCAAATAGAAGAGGCCGGAGCATGCTCCGGCCTTCTCCTTGAAATCAAGCTTTCGAAATCAGGCGGCCTTGAAGGTCGTGATGGCCTTCTCAGCGGCTTCCTTGCCCGGCTTCGTGACGTCTTCAGCGATCTTGCGGGCGGCTTCCTGCATGGACTTGGCCTGCTCGACGGTGATTTCTGCCTGCTTGCGGATGAAGCCGGTCTGCAGCTCGATCAGTTCTGCAAAGGACTTGACGCCGAGCAGCGATTCCATGTGGGTCAGCGAGATTTCGGCATTGGTGCGAAGCGCGTCGATGGCCTTGAGGCCGAGTTCGACAGAGCCTGCCTGGGCCGACTGCATTGTGGATTCCACCGTTTTGGTAGCTTCCTCGGCAGCGGCTTTCATCTTAGCATAAGCTTCGCGAGACTGGGTGGCACCCTTTTCGGCGAAGTCGCGGAAGCCTTCGGTCAGCTTGGACGGATCGAAAGCGGAGAAAGAAAAGATATCGTCAGTCTTGTATGCCATCGTTTTAGGTCCTCGTTGGCGATTTCTTCGGCAGAACCGAAGATGTCATGCCTCTTATATAGACCATCTCGTTGTGCATTGCAATATCATTGTGCGCTGCACAATAAAATGAATCGCGGAATTAACCCTATCAGAGGTTTGGAAGGCGCCGCTCTCGACCCCAGGGCTGGGGAGCGTTATTAACAATCCGTTAAACTACGTAGAAATCCGGTCACAAACGCCCTGTAGGTTTTGCCTATGTCCGCAGTCCAATACCCGTTCATCGATATTGCCGTGCACGAGCGTGTCCGCGATCGTTTTGCGGCGGGCGAAGCGATCGTGCTGTTTTCCCCGGACATGAAAAGCCCGCTCTGGGCGAATGGACGCGGTGCCGATCTTTTCGGCTTCGGCTTCATCTACGATTTCCTCGACCAGGGTCCGAACCGCGTCGACATCGCCTTCCGCCAGGTCGAGGCGGCCGCGCGCCAGCTTGCCGAAGTCGGCGACATTCGTAACCTGACGATCCGCGTCGCTTCCGGTTTCCAGCGCATTCCCGTTCAGGCAGTCTGCGAGCTTATCCAGGTTCAGGGCGAAACGGCGGTGCTGTTCAGCGCGCCGGTGGAAAAAGGCAAGCTTTCGCGTTCCGCCTCGGCGGCGCGGATGATCGAAGGGTTCGACGATCCCGATACACATATGGCGGTCATCGATGAGAACGGCGAAGTGCTTGCCGCTTCGGCCGAATTCGCCGGGCTCAGGGTTACGACCCAGACCGCCAAGATGATGGCGACCATGGCGGGCGCCGATCCGAGCCGCCTCGTCAAGCGGCCGATCCCCACCTCCAAAGGCTATCTGCCCGCCGCCATCGGCAAGCTCTCCAGCGACCCGGCCCTGCATCTCCTGTTCACGGTCGAGACCGAACAGGCCCGGACCGCCGCCGAAAACGGCTACGAGCCGCGCGACGAGGTGCAGGCAGTGTCCGAAGGCGACGGGGCCGGCGCACGGACCGTTGTGGAAACCGCCGCCGCGATGGCCGGCGACGACGGCGAAGACTTCACGATCGAGGCGGTCCCGGCCGATGGTTTCGCCGATGTGATCGCTGCCGTGTCGGAAATCGAGGACACCGAGGAGCCGGAGGAAGAAATCCAGCTGGAAACCAGCGGGAGTTTCGCCGGGCTTCCATCCACGGCACCCGAAGAACCGGGCGAGGACGCCGATGCCGCCCCCTCAGCCGAAATGATCGAGACCACCGAGGAGTCGGTTTCCGAAACCGCGACGACGGAAACGTCGGCCGCCGAACCTCGGATGATGGAAGCGGCGTCAGAAGGGCTCGTACCTGAAATCGAACCCGCCGCGACCGAAGCCGCCGCAACGGAACCGGCTGGTTTCGTCTTTCGCCGCGATGGCCGCGCGACCCGCTTCGTCTGGAAGATCGATGCGGAAGGCCGTTTCAGGGAGGTCTCCGACGAATTTGCCGATGCAGTCGGCCCGCACGCCGCCGATATCAACGGCATGGCCTTTACCGATCTCGCCGCCCTTTTTCATCTCGACCCCGAAGGCAAGATCGCGGAACTGCTCAACAAGCGCGATACCTGGTCCGGCAAGACGATCTGGTGGCCGATCGAAGGCACGTCGCTTGTCGTGCCGGTCGATCTCGCCGCGCTGCCGACCTATACCCGCACCCGCGAGTTCGACGGTTTTCGCGGCTTCGGCATCGTGCGCATCGGCGATGCGGCCGAGGATCCGAATGCCGTCGGCCTGACGCTGACCCGCGCCGTACCGGAAGATATCGTCGAACCGGAAGCGGAAACCGTTTCCGAAGCCGACGAGATGACGGCCGACGCGGTGGCGGAAATGACCGAAGCCGAGGAACATTCCGCGGACGCGGGCACCGAAGCTGCGATCGTTGAAGCATCGGTTGGCACCGAGGTTCTGGCGGCCGATGAACCCGAGACGTTCGAAAAATCGGAAGTGGCTGAAGATGCCGAGCAGCCGGCCGCCGCCGAAGACATTTCCGCGGACGCCGCGCCTTCCGAGGACCTGCCCCTCGAAGAACCGCCGTCCGGGCCGATCGTCCAGGATGAACCGGAACCGTCCATCTCCGGCCGCCAGATCCCTTCCCTGCTCGACTGGCCGGCCGGTGAACGTCCGGCCCTGCGGATCGTCGAAAATGCCGGCCGCCGCCATTCCGACAAGGTCATCCAGCTTGAGGAGCGCCGCTCCAACCGGCGCGATGGGCTGACCCCGGTCGAGCAGGCGGCCTTCCGCGAAATCGCCCGCCAGCTCGACAATTTCGTCGGTCGCCGCAACGAAGAGAAGACGCCGGAGACCCCGAGTGCGGCGGAAGCACACGCAGTCGAACAGAGCGAACCAGCCGTGACCACGCCGATCGAAGCCGCGCATGAGGCGGGAAGCGACGTACCTGCCGCACCGGTTTCGGACAATGCAACCGAGGTTCCGACGGAAGCTTTCGGGGAGGTGGAAAACCCGCCCGAAGCTGCCTCTGCTTTCGAACCGGAAGAGATTTCCGAAGCCGAGGCGGTGGCATTCGCCGAAGAGGCGAACGAGGCTTTTGCCGACACTCCGGCCAAGCCTGAAGAAGATGCAGCATCCCTGGCGGAAGAGTCTGCCGACCCGCATCCGGAACTTTCTGATCGCGAACTTTTGAGCCGGATGATTCCGGTACGCGAGCGGATCGGGCTTTCCCCCGAGATCGTCGACCAGATGCCGGTGGCGCTTCTCGTTCACAGCGGCGACCTGCTGCTTCACGGAAACCCGGAATTCCTGCGATTGACCGGCTATTCCTCCATCGACGATCTCGCCGAAGTCGGCGGTCTCGACGCGCTGCTGCAGCGCCAGGATCTCGAAGGCAAGACAACCGAAGCCGGCGGCATGGTCGTCGTGCGCGCCGACGATGTGCTGGTGCCGGTAACGGCGCGCCTGCAATCCGTCCGCTGGGACAACTCGACCGTCCTCATGCTGGCGCTGATGCCGGTCGTGGCCGAGGCGCAAGCCTCCAACGAAGGCAGCGAGGCGGCGGATGTCATTCCACTGCGTGCCCCCCGCCCCGCCGACCAGCTCGCCAAGCTGCAGGTCGAGGTGACGGAACTGCGCGCCATCCTGGAAACGGCGACCGACGGCGTAGTGATCATCGGCGCGGAAGGCGACATACGGTCGCTCAACCGGGCGGCCAATGCGCTCTTCAACTACGACAACGAAGAGATCAACGGCAAACCCTTCGTGACGTTGTTTGCCCATGAGAGCCAGCGGGCGATCCTCGATTATCTCGCCGGACTTGCAGGTCACGGCGTCGCCAGCGTGCTGAACGACGGCCGGGAAGTCATCGGCCGCGAGGCATCCGGCGGCTTCCTGCCGCTGTTCATGACGATCGGCAAGCTGACTTCCTCGAACGGTTATTGCGCCGTCATCCGCGACATCACCCAGTGGAAGCGCACGGAAGAAGAGCTGCGGACAGCCAAGCGTGCCGCCGAAACCGCGAATGCTCACAAGAGCGAGTTTCTCGCCCATGTGAGCCATGAGATCCGCACGCCGCTCAACGCGATCATCGGTTTCGCCGACATGATGGCGACCGAGCGCTTCGGACAGATCGGCCACGCGCGTTACGTGGAATATGCCAACGACATCAGCCGCTCGGGCCGCCACGTTCTCGATATCGTCAACGACCTCCTCGACATATCCAAGATCGAAGCCGGCGAGATGGAGCTCGATTTCGTCGCCGTCGGCCTCAACGAAACGGTTTCGGAAGCCGTGTCGCTGGTGCAGCCGCAGGCAAACGGCCAGCGCGTCATCATCCGCACAGCGCTCTCGCATGCCGTTCCGCAGGTGGTCGCGGATCCGCGCTCGATCAAGCAGATCGTCCTGAACATCCTGTCCAATGCCATCCGCTTCACGCCGTCGGGAGGGCAGATCGTGGTCTCCACCGCCTACGAGACGAACGGCAACGTGGTGCTTCGCGTGCGCGATACCGGCATCGGCATGACACGCTCGGAGTTGGAGCTCGCCATGAAGCCGTTCCGGCAGGTCGGGAGCGCATCGCACAAGCGCGGAGACGGTACCGGGCTTGGCCTGCCGCTGACCAAGGCGATGGTCGATGCAAATCGCGCCGCCTTCGCGATCACTTCGGCGCCGAACGAGGGCACGTTGGTGGAAATCACCTTCCCCTCGCCACGTGTGCTGGCGAACTGATCCCGAGATCGCGACGGTTTTGATATTGTCACTCGGCCGGTGGATTTCGAGTTTCGAAATCGCGCAATTCCGCCAAAGACAATTATGAGTTGCACTTGCTATCAAAAGAAAGGCAGCCGAAGCTGCCTTTTGAAGTTTAATGCTGTCCAACGAGGGTCGGTGGAGACGTCATGTCTATGAAAGCTCGCGGCTAGGCGTATTTCATACACGAGACGAAGCCATGTTGCTCCACTTTTGATCAAAGCGGCTTAATGGCGCGTTAACAGCGTTCATTTTCTGGAATTCACGCCGGAAATGTGCCATATCGATACATATCCGGCCATCTGAATACCACCCATTCGATTTTTCAGTTGCGCCAAGACCATCCCGAGGGGACCGGCGCTGCGGGCATGCAAGCGTCTCCTTGCGCTCGACGACCGCCCATCCAGGATCTATCCGTGTAACAGCCCGCAAGGTCGGACACGTCCGTATTTGCAGGCTGTTGCACGCATGACAGGGGGTGTATCGGAAGGCATTCCGCGGATTTGCGCGGGGACCGCATTTCCTATATGCGCGTGGAGCCATGCTCACCAACCCGATCGGACATCTGCGGAAGAACCTGGGCCGCCCGCTGGGCCGGCGGTCGCGCCGCGTTCTGATCGGGTCCATCATAGCGCTATGCCTCTTCTCGCTGTTCCAGATCGTCGCTCCCTTCCTGATTTCATCGACGGTGGTACGGGAAAGCATGGAGCGGGCCGTCGCCGAATGGACCGGTCATGACGTGGAGATCGACGGGACACCGGATATCCGCTTTTGGCCTGAGCCCCGGATCACGCTGAGGGAGATCACCATCCGCAAGCAGGCGGAAGACGGCGAGCGCGTGCTTGGCCGGGTCGCGCGGCTTTCTGCCTCGTTCGATCTTCTGCAGGCCCTGGTCGGGCAGCCCGAATTCAAGGATTTTCGCCTTACCGATCCGGAAATCTATGTCCTCAGGGAAGCGGATGGCAGGCTCGACTGGGCGAATGACGGACTGCTCAGCCGCGCCGTGCGGGACGTACAGCCGGATGGCAGCGGCCAGGTGCTGGCAGCGGACGACGATGCGCGCATGGGCGATGTCCGTATCAGCAACGGGCTTTTCGAAGTCTCCGACGTCGTCAGCGGCCGGATCACGCGGTTGCAATCGATCAACGGCACGCTCGACTGGCCGTGGCTTTCCCGACGTCTGGAGCTCAAGGCAGATGCCAATTTCAATGGCAAGGCGCTGACGCTTGACATGAGCTCGACGCAGCCGCTGCTGTTGCTCTCGGGCAAAAGCGGCAATCTCTCCGGCACGATGACATCGGCTCTCTTTCATGGCCAGTTTCAAGGCGTCGCCAACCTTGCGGCGAATGCGTTTCTTTCCGGTGACGCGGAACTGACGGTTCCCGACCTTGCGGCGGCGATGAACTGGGCCGGCATGAACTTTACCGGCGTCGAACGCCTGAAAAGCTTTTCGCTGAAAACCCGGCTCGTCACCAATGACGGCATTCTACGTTTCGACAATCTCTCCCTCGGCCTCAACGACGCCAAGGCGACCGGCATACTCGATCTCATGCTGCTACCGGACAGGCCGGCGAGGCTCACCGGCACGCTCGCCTTCGACCGGATGGATCTTTCCGCGGCACTTGCCGCCATTGCGCCGCGCGCCCTGGGCGATACCAGCCGGACCAGCGGCCAGCTTGCCGACCTGGAACTCGATCTGCGGCTTTCGGCCCAGCAGGCGATGCTTGGGCGCTTCATGCTTTCGGAAGCGGCCGTCAGCGTCATGAATGTCGGCGACCAGTCGCGCATCGACATTGCCGACAGCGATTTCGAGACGGGCCGGCTGACCGGCCGGATCGCCACGGTGAAGGGCGGGACCGCCGGAGCCGTGGCGCTGCGCCTTGCCATTCAGGACGCAGATTTCGGCAATATCGTCAAGGAACTCGGACTTGCCGGCCCATTACCTGCGGCGCGCGGGTCGCTTGATCTCTCGCTCGACATCGACCGGCCACTGGAGCCGGAAGCATGGCGCAATGCCAAGGGAGCCCTGCGTTTCCGGGCGGAGCGAGGATCGCTTTCGGGGGTCAATCTCGCCGGCATCCGGCAGCTTGCGGCACAGAAGCCCTATTTCCCCTTGAGCGATGCCGGCAGCGGCAGTCTGGAGTTCGACCACATCGACATATCCGCCAATCTCGCGGATGGGTCTGCTGATATCCGGGAGGGAAGGATTACCGGCGCGACCGAGACGCTGACGCTTTCCGGCGTCATTCCGTATATCAACAACAGCCTCGCGCTTTCTGCAACCGTCGCGACCGTTGCAGCGGCGGCCGGCACCCCGCCGCTGATGGTCTTCATCGGCGGATCCTGGCCCAATCCCGTCATCTGGCCGGTTTCGCAAACCCCTGCCAAGCCCTTACAATGAGCCGAATCAACCGGATGGGGGTTATCTGGTGTCGCGATGCCTGATCAGCCTGTGCAAGGCGCTGCTCGCCTGCCTCATCATGGGGGCGGTGCTTAATCTGTTTGGTATCACCATGCCGGTGCTGCTCGCCGTTCTGCACCTGACGCCCGACGACATCCGGGTCGGGCTCGAAAATGCCTATCTCTGGTCGGTGCCGCGCATCGCGCTCGGGGCCGTCATCGTGCTGCCGGCCTGGCTGCTCATCTATATCTTCCTTCCGCCGCGCGGCGAATGAGCCTCAGGTCGTCCCGCGAAGGGCCGCATGCTCGTCGCGGATACGGCGCATTTCCGTCCGCTTGGTGCTGATCGAGGCAATGATGACGCCGATGGTGACCAGCCCGATCAGGATGGTGCAGATCGCGTTGATCTCCGGCGTGACCCCAAGGCGAACCTGGCTGTAGATCTTGATCGGCAGCGTCGTGGCGCCCGGCCCGGTCGTGAAACTCGCGATCACCAGGTCGTCCAGCGACAGGGTGAAGGCCAGCATCCAGCCGGCGATGACGGCCGGAAAGATCAGCGGCAGGGTGATCTTGAAGAAGGTCCTGACCGGCGGGCAACCGAGATCGAGCGCCGCCTCCTCGAGGCTGCGGTCAAACGTCAGCAGCCGCGACTGCACGACGATCGCCACGTAACACATGGTGAAGGTTGTATGCGCGATGATCACCGTCCAGAAACCGCGGTCGATGCCGACGGCGACGAACAGCAGCAGCATCGACAGGCCGGTGATCACTTCGGGCATGACGAGCGGCGCGTAGATCATCCCGGAAAACAGTGTCCGGCCCGGAAAGCGGACGAAGCGCAAGAGGGAAAGAGCGGCGAGCGTGCCGAGTACGGTGCCGATCGTGGCGCTGATGATACCCACACGCGCGGTTACCCAGGCGGCATCCATGAGGCCCTGGTTCGACCACATGGTCTTATACCATTGAAGCGAGAACCCGCCCCAGACCGTAACCAGCTTGGAGGCATTGAAGGAATAGACCACCAGGATGATGATCGGGATGTAGAGAAAAGCAAAACCGAGGGTGAGGACGGTGGCGTCGAAACGGGACGATCTCATCTCATGCCACCTTCTTCTGCTGGTTCTGGAAGATCACGATCGGCACGACCAGCATGACCAGCAGGATGACCGCCACGGCCGAGGCAAGCGGCCAGTCGCGGTTGCCGAAGAACTCCGTCCACAAAGTCTTGCCGATCATCAGCGTATCGGCGCCGCCGAGCAGGTCGGGGATGACGAACTCACCGGTGATCGGGATGAAGCAGATCATCGAGCCGGCAATCACGCCCGGCAGCGACAGGGGGAAGGTGATCTTCCAGAATGCCTTCCAGGGCGGGCAGCCGAGATCGCTCGCCGCCTCGAGAAGCGTATTGTCCATCTTCTCGAGCGCCGAATAGAGCGGCAGGACCATGAAGGGCAGGTAGGAATAGACGATACCGATGAACACGGCGTAGTCGGTTCTGAAAATCTGCACCTGATCGTCGGCGCCGAGAAGGCCGATCGCCTGGAGCAGCAGCGTCAGCAGCCCGTCGGGCTTGAGGATGCCGATCCAGGCATAGACGCGGATCAGGAACGAGGTCCAGAACGGCAGGATGACCAGCATGACCAGCGTCGGCCGCAGCATTGTCGGGGCGCGAGCCATGGCGAGCGCCATCGGATAACCGATCAGCAGCAGCAGGAAGGTGGAGATCACCGCGATGCGCAGCGAAGACAGGTAGGCCTCAATGTAAAGCGGATCGCCGGTCAGGAAAAGATAGTTGTCGAAGTCGAGCTGCGAGACGAACTCGCCAATCGCCCTAAACCCCTTGAACAGCGGCGTATAGGGCGGCAGGGCGATCGCCGTCTCCGACAGCGAGATCTTCACGATGATGAGGAAGGGCGCTGCGAAGAACAGCAGCAGCCAGACATAGGGTACCGCGACCACCAGCCAGCGGGCGGGATTGGATCGGTTGGCGGGGTGGGTTTCGGAAACGCTTGCCATCTCCCTGCCCCCGCTCAGCGCGTCAGCACGAGGCCGGCGTCGACCGGCCAGGTTAGCCAGACCATGTCGCCGAAAGTGATCGGCCGGTCGACGAGGCGGGAAACGTTGGCCTGGGCAGCGCGGACGATACGGCCATCGGTCAGCTTGACGAGAAAAACCGAGAAGTCGCCGAGATAACCGATATCCCAGACCTCACCATAGACCGCATTGGCGGAGGTATCCGCCGGCTGGTCGGGCGAGATGCGTACCTTTTCCGGACGGATCGCGAAGGCGACCTTGTCGCCCTTGACCGCCTGGCATTCCTGTTCGACGGAGACCGCGATGCCGTCGCAATCTATTCTTACCGCGCCCGGCGCGCCGAGTGCGCTCGCCGTCGCGGCGATCGTTCCTTCGAGAATGTTGATGTCACCGATGAAATCCGCGACATAGCGGCTGTTTGGCGCCTCGTAGATCTCGGCCGGCGTCGCCACCTGCATGATGATACCCTTGTCCATGACCGCGATCCGGTCGGACACGGTCATCGCCTCTTCCTGGTCGTGAGTGACGATCAGGAAGGTCAGGCCGAGTTCGGTCTGGATGTCCATAAGCTCGAACTGCGTCTCTTCGCGCAATTTCTTGTCGAGTGCGCCGAGCGGCTCGTCGAGCAGCAGCACCTTGGGACGCTTGGCGAGCGAGCGGGCGAGAGCGACGCGCTGGCGCTGGCCGCCGGAGAGCTGGTTCGGCTTGCGCTTGGCGAACCGTTCCAGCTTGACGAGCTTCAGCATTTCCTCGACGCGGGTGGCGATCTCACCCTTCGGCAGGTTGTCCTGTTCCAGGCCGAAGGCGATATTCTTTTCGACCGTCATATGCGGAAAGAGCGCATAGGACTGGAACATCATGTTGGTCGGCCGGCGATAGGGCGGCACGCCGGAAATGTCCTTGCCCTGCAGCAGGATGCGGCCTTCGGTCGGCTCCTCGAAGCCGGCGAGCATGCGCATCAAGGTCGTCTTGCCGCAGCCGGAGGGGCCAAGCAGCGAAAAGAATTCCCGCTCGTAGATATCAAGCGTCAGGTTGTCGACGGCGGTAAAATCGCCGAACCGCTTGGTGATGTTTTCGAAACGGATGAAAGGAACCGCCGAAGGATCGGTCCACGGAGAAAATTTGCGCTTAACCGGTCCGAGAGATTTCGCCATGTTTGGCCCACTTGCCCCTTAAAGCCCCAAGGCAGAAAAGGCAGGCGTTTCCGCCTGCCTTTTCTGATCAATTACCTTTCTTGATCCGCGTCCAGACCGAGGTCACCTCCCGCTGGGACTTGCCCTCGTAGGGCGAGATGATGAAGAGCTTCTTGAGCATCTCGGCCGTGGGATAGACTGAGGTATTTTCCAACACTTCCTTGTCGATGAACTTCTGGGACGCGAGGTTGCCGTTGGCGTACTGGACATAGTTGCTAGATTTGGCGATCACTTCCGGTTTCATCAGGTAGTTGATGAACGCATGGGCCTCTTCGACATGCTTTGCGTCCGCGGGGATCGCGAGATTGTCGAACCACATGTAAGTGCCTTCCTTCGGGATCACATAGTTGATGTTGACCCCGTTCTTTGCCTCTTCGGCGCGCGACTTGGCCTGCAGGATATCGCCCGACCAGCCGATGGTGATGCACACGTCGCCTTGGGCCAGATCGCTGATATAGGCCGAGGAATTGAAGGTGCGGATGCTCGGGCGGATCTTGGAATAGACCTCGCCGCCGGCGCGGATGTCGGCAATTTCCTTGCTGTCCGGGTTCTTGCCGAGATAGTTCAGGGCAATCGCGAAGGTCTCGTCGGATGCATCGAGCATATTGATGCCGCAAGCCTTCAGCTTCTTGGCATTTTCGGGCTTGAACAATACGTCCCAGCTATCGATCGGCACGTCGCCGAGTGCAGCCTTCACCTTGTCGACATTGTAGCCGATGCCCGTCGTGCCCCACATGTAGTTCACCGCATACTGGTTACCCGGATCGTATTTGGCGAGCTGCTTCGAAATCTCCGGCCACATGTTGGAGAGGTTCGGCAGCTTGGACTTATCGAGCTTCTGGAAAACGCCGGCCTGGATCTGGCGCTGCAGAAACGGTCCGGTGGGGACGACGACGTCGTAGCCAGAACCGCCCGTCAACAGCTTGGTTTCAAGCATGCCGTTGTCGTCAAAAACGTCATAGACGACCTTGATGCCGGTTTCCTTGGTGAAATCATCGAGAATGGATTCGTCGATATAGTCGGACCAATTGAATACATGGACTTCACGCTCCTGCGCGAACGCAGCCGTCGCGGCGAGGGCCGACGCGGCAACTGCGGCGGCAAGACTGAGCAGATGGCTTTTCATGATCTCTCCTGTTCCAGTTTTTTCAGCGCAATCATCAAATCACGCCTAATTCCCTTATATTTTCCGCGAGAGTAAAAAGTAATTTTACACCCTACAAGGGGGAATGTGCGCCGCGACAAAACTCACTGGAAATCAAAAGCGCTGAGACCGGTCACCATCTCGTCTAGACCAAGCGGTCTAGTCACCGGCGGCTCGGCACGGGAGAGGCAACCCTGCCTTTCGCAGAGCCTGCAGGCGGTGCCCGCAAGCATGGTTCCCGCCGGTCCCGGCAGTGCCTCGCCATAGACGGTGTCGCCCGCATTCGGAAGATCGCAGCCGAGAAGGATGGCGGTGCGCCGGATCCGCTCTCCAAATCCCGCCTGGGGGCCTTCGAGCGTTCTCGACAGCGTCAGGAACATGCCCCCATCCGGCATTTCGACACGATCGACGAGGACCTGGCCCGGTTGAAGGAAGGCCGCATGGAGCCCAAGCTTCGGACAGAGCCCGCCGAACCGGGCCTGCGGAAAGCCTTGCGCGCCGGCGCGGCGGATCGCGTTGCCGGCATGGTCGACCTCCATCAGGAAAAACGGAATGCCCGCCGCGCCGGGCCGGACGAGCGATGTCAGGCGGCCCGCGACCTGCTCGAACGACGCGTCGAAACGGGAGCGCAGGACGTCGAGGTCATATCTCGCGCGCTGGGCGGCCGAGAGGAAAGCGCCATAGGGCATCATCAGCGCATGGGCGGCATAACGGGCGAGCTCGAAACGGCCGATACGCCTGGCCTCGTTGGTGGAGAGGTTGAGGTCTTCGAGTTCGGCGGCAATCTCCTGCCCCAGCGCCAGCAGCGCGACTTCCATGGCGAGCTCGCGGGTCCGGTCGAAGGGCGAAAGCCGTTCCGATAGAAACAGCCGCATGGAATGGCGGTCGTAGCGCCGGCGCAGGTTCGGCATGGCATGGACGGGCAGCGTGCGCACCACAATGCCATGCTCGTTCTTCGCCCAGGCCTTCAAGGCGCCCGGCAGTTCGTCGCCGGTGCCGAGCTTGGCCGCAAAGGCCTCGGCGGCATCCTCGATGCGCGGGAAAAAGTTGGGGCGGCGCTCCAGCGTCTCGCGCACCTCGTCGATCGGCAGGCGCGTGCCGGCGATCGACGTCTCGTGACCTTCGCGGGCGAGGAGATCGGCGAGATCGGACAGCCTGGCCGCCTGTTCGCGATAGGCGCGATAGAGCTTCATCAGCCCTAGCGCCGCGTTGGGGGCCGCCTCCGCCACCTCGATGATTTCCTGGTCGCCCGGGATTTCGCCGGCGAGAAGCGGATCGGCGAAGACTTCACGCAGCCGTCCCGCCAGACCGCCGCCCTCGCCCTGCAGCGCGTCGAGATCGACCTTGTAGACGGAGGCGAGCTTCAGGAGGAGCTGGACGGTGAGCGGCCGCTGGTTGCGTTCGATGAGGTTGAGATAGGAGGGCGAAATGCCGAGCGCCTCGGCCATTGCCGTCTGGGTCAAGCCGAGCCCCAATCGCACCCGTCGCACCCGGGGGCCGGCAAAAATCTTTCGCTCCGCCATTTGTCACCGTTTTTACAAAATCGGCAAGTCAGCCGCTTTTACTATTGTGACATCTTCACAGAAGCCTTTGTGAAAGACAAGACATCATAACCCCTTTCCAGCCGCCATATCTGCATCTTTTGTGGCAATGCAGCATTCTCTTCTGTAAATTCAGTCACATCAAACGGCCTCGGAGCGAGGCGACAGATTTACACAGGAGGAACGCAATGACAGATTTTTACACACTGGTTCCAGGCGCACAGAAGGGCCGGTTCGATGGTATCGAACGTTCCTATTCCGCCGAGGACGTGAAGCGGCTTCGCGGCTCGGCCGAGATCCGTTATTCGCTCGCCGAGATGGGTGCCAACCGGCTGTGGTCGCTGCTCAGACAGGAAGACTTCGTCAACGCGCTCGGCGCCATGACCGGCAACCAAGCCATGCAGCAAGTCCGCGCCGGGCTGAAGGCGATCTACCTGTCCGGCTGGCAGGTCGCCGCCGACGCCAATACCGCGTCCGCCATGTATCCCGACCAGTCGCTCTATCCGGCCAACGCGGCGCCGGAACTGGCCCGGCGCATCAACCGTACCCTGCAGCGCGCCGACCAGATCGAGACCGCCGAAGGCAAGGGCCTTTCGGTCGAGACCTGGTTCGCGCCGATCATCGCGGACGCGGAAGCCGGTTTCGGCGGGCCGCTCAACGCCTTCGAGATCATGAAGGCGTTCATCGAGGCGGGTGCCGCCGGCGTCCATTACGAGGACCAGCTCGCATCGGAAAAGAAGTGCGGCCATCTCGGCGGCAAGGTGCTGATCCCGACCGCCGCGCATATCCGCAACCTGACGGCCGCCCGGCTTGCCGCCGACGTCATGGGCACGCCGACGCTGGTCATCGCCCGCACCGATGCGGAAGCCGCCAAACTGCTCACCTCGGATATCGACGAGCGCGACCGGCCCTTTGTCGACTACGATGCGGGGCGCACCGTCGAGGGCTTCTACCAGGTCAGGAACGGCCTCGAACCCTGCATCGCCCGGGCGGTCGCCTATGCGCCCTATTGCGATCTCATCTGGTGCGAGACGTCGAAGCCCGACCTCGAGCAGGCACGGAAATTCGCGGAAGGCGTCCACAAGGCGCATCCCGGCAAGATGCTCGCCTATAACTGCTCGCCGTCGTTCAACTGGAAAAAGAACCTCGACGACGCGACGATCGCAAAGTTCCAGAAGGAGCTGGGCGCGATGGGCTACAAGTTCCAGTTCATCACGCTCGCCGGCTTCCACCAGTTGAATTTCGGCATGTTCGAACTCGCCCGCGGCTACAAGGACCGGCAGATGGCCGCCTATTCGGAGCTGCAGGAGGCGGAATTCGCCGCCGAAATCAACGGCTACACCGCCACCAAGCACCAGCGCGAGGTCGGCACCGGCTATTTCGACGCCGTTTCCGTAGCGATATCGGGCGGACTTTCATCGACCACCGCGATGAAGGAATCCACCGAGCACGACCAGTTCCGGCCGGCTGCGGAATAGGCACAAGTCCCCGCCCCAGCCCCTCCCCTTGTGGAGTGAGGTTGGGGCTGGGACTGCCCCCCAATCAACGAAGAGGAGAACCACCATGAACATCCAGACCCATGTCAAGGAACGCGCAGAAGAACAGTCGAGCGCGATGACGCCCGAGCAGCAGGCTGCGATCCGCACGCTTGCCAACGACCTGCACCGCCTCAACCACGCGATCATGAAGGCGGTCGATGCCGGGGTTTCGGTCGAGCTCGTCCGCTCCGCCCGGCATCACGGCGGTGATGGCCATTGGGGCGACCTGATGATCCCCGTCATCGTCACCAACCGCGTTCAGTGAATTTGGCCGCTATGGCTGCCGGCCGGCAAACAGCGGGCCGTGCCCCCGGACAAACTTCACCATGCGATCGACCACCGTGCGGATGTCCCGGCGGTGGCGATCGTCGTTGTTCATGACGATCCACTGGCTGTGGCGCAGGCTCTCGATCTCGCCGCCCACCCGTTCCAGCCGCATGTCCTGATCGCCGACGAAACAGGGCAGGACCGCGGTTCCGGCACCGCCGAGCGCCAGATCCCGCAAGGAGCGCGGCCGGTTGACGGTCACGACCACCTGGCCTCCCCGTTCCTGATGCGGCCAGCGCAGGTAAGCGGAGATCGCATCCTCCTCCGAGACCGCCAGCCAGCGATCAGCGACGGACGGGTGGGCGTTGCGGGCGCGATAGGCCGCATAAGCGACCTCGCCGAGCCTGGTGGCCGCAAGGTTCGGCTCCTCCGGTTCGAAAGCGCGGATGCCGATATCGCTTTCCCGGTGGGCAAGGCTCGCCCGGCGCTCGGCGACGAAGAAATCGAGGCGGAAATCATCCCGTTCGGTGCGGATGAGCGAGAGATTGCGGGTGAATATCCAGGCGAGCCAGGTGCCGCAGGCGACCCGCACCAGCGTCGAACCGACACCTTCCCGCTTCCAGCTTTCGATGCGGCGGGCAGCGCCTTCCATCTCCAGGATCCGGGCAAACAAAGCAGATCCATCGACCGTCAGCCGGTAGCCGGTACGGCTGCGCAGGAACAGGGGGCGGCCGATCGCCTCCTCAAGATCGAGCATGCGCCGGCCGACGGTCGCGGGGCTGAGACCCGTGGCGCCGGAGGCAGCCGACAGCCCGCCGAGGCGCGCAACCTGGATAAAAAGCTCGTAGGCATCCCAGTTGATGTTTTTCATCAGTGAAAAGCATAGCGGGAATTGCGCGGTACAAGAAGCAGATTTTTGGGTTTATTGGAGGAGACGATTTTCACCAACGGAGGAATTCCGATGTATGAGAACGTCATCGCAGCCGCCCTTTCATATCTCTGGAGAGCCAAGGCCGTACGTCGCGACGGTGCGGCGGAGAAGGACTTCTACGAACGTTTCGCCGAGCCCTATCCGCGCTGGTTCGCCGGCCTGCTGCGCATTGCAAACACGCGCCAAACGACAACGGGCGGCATCGCCGCCGCCCATGAGACCGGTTCTGATCGATCGACCGCCACAAGCAAAGGCCAAAACCTTGACCGCTCTCGTCCGATGCAACGCTCCCAGCCGAGGCTGGAGCGGTGTGAAGGCCCCGCCCCGCAGTGTAGGCCCGTCACCAGTTCGACGGCCGCGAATCAGGCAGCGCGCGAGTAACCGGGGCGGCTGTTCGCGTCGATACGGAACTGCTGGACAAGTCCAAGCAGTGCGTCCGCTTCGCCAGCCAGGCGTCGGCTCGCTTCCGTGGTTTCGCCAACCATGGCGCCGTTCTGCTGGGTCATCTGGTCCATGCGGTTGACGGAATTGTTGATGTCCTGCAGCGCGGCCGATTGATCCTGGCTGGCTGTGGCGATCATTTCCACGTGCTGGCTGACGCCCGTGATCTGCTGGCTGATCGCGGCCAGCACTTCGCCCGCCTGTTGCACGAGGCCGGCGCCCGCGCCGACTTCCTGGCTCGACTGGGTGATCAGTTCCTTGATCTCCTTGGCGGCTCCGGCGGAGCGCTGCGCCAGTTCGCGGACTTCCTGCGCCACGACCGCAAAGCCCTTGCCGGCCTCACCGGCGCGGGCCGCCTCGATACCGGCGTTGAGCGCCAGGAGATTGGTCTGGAAGGCGATGTCGTCGATCACCTCGATGATCAGCTCGATCTTGCCGGAAGCCTCCTCGATGCGGCCCATCGCGGCGACCGCGTTGCTCACCACGCTGCCGGAGCTGTCGGCGCTCTTCTTGGTGAGCGCCACGGCGCGATTGGCCTCGTGAGCGCGTTCGGCGGATGAACGGACCGTCGCGGTGATCTCGTCGACGGCAGCGGCCGTCTCTTCGAGGGAAGCAGCCTGGGTTTCGGTCCTGCGCGAAAGTTCGGTCGAGGAATGGCTGAGCTCGGCGCTGCTCTTCTGGATGGAGAGCGTGCTTTCGCGGATATGCGAAAGTGTGTCGCGCAGCCGCACGATCGAGCCGTTGAAGTCGCTACGGAGCTGCTCCAGCCGCCCGGAAAATTCCGTCTCGATCGTGCTCGACAGATCGCCCTGGGCGAGCCGGGCCAAGGCGGCACCGAGTTCGCTGACGGCGGTATCGATCTGGCGGTCGACGCGCTGCTTCTCCGCATCGTTGCGGCGACGTTCGGCCTCGGCCTCTGCGCGATCATCGGCGCTGCGGCTTTCCATCAGCCGCTTTTCGCGGGCCGCATCCCGGAAGACTTCCAGGGCGCGGGCGATATTGCCGAATTCGCTGCGGCGTTCGCCATAGGGGATTTCGGTAGCCTCGTTACCCTCGGCCAGCGACCGCACCGTGCCGGTCAGAACGCCGAGCGGCCGGAGCAACATTCGAAGAGCGAGGAGGGTTGCGATACCGACCACGATGAGAGCGGCGAGCGACGTGCCGATGACGATATAGCCCGCGGTGGCAATATGGGCGAAATAGACTTCCATCGGAATGCCGATGAAAAGCAGGCCGGTGACGCCGTTCGAGGCATTGGTGATCGGGAAATAGCCCGTCATGAAATCCTTGCCGAACAGGACCGCCGGGCCGAAATAGGCTTCTCCCCGCGCCAGGAACGGTTGCGCCGGGTGGTCCGCTGCAAGCTTGGTGCCGACCGCCCGTTCGCCCTTTTCCGTCTTCACGTTGGTGGAGATCCGAACGTAATCGCTGCCCTTCTTTTCGAAAATGGTCGCCACGCCGCCGATGGCGCTTGCCGTGCGGTCGACCATGTCGTGATCTTTCAGCGCACCTTGGCCCTGGGCGACGCGGATGACCGCTCCGTCACGGATTTCGCTCTTGGCGCCGTCGAGCTCCAGGTCGTAAAGCAGGCTCATGGTGCGGATTGCCTTGCGGGCATCCCCCCTTGCCGTGTCCATGATATCGCCGCGCAGGTAGGCATAGGTGAGACCTCCGACGGCCATCACAGCCAGGAAGATCATGAAGAGGCAGAAGAGAACGATCCGCGATACGACGGATGACGGCAGGATTTTGAACATGGTGGCCAAGCTTCCCCGCGAAACGATAAACTGGCCTACTATCGTTGGTGGAAATGAAAATTTACTAAATTTGAATGTAACTAATAAAGTAAGCCGGGGAGCGCTGAGCGAACGCAGCCCTAAACCGATGATCGCAAGCCGGAAAGCCGGCGCCCGATGAGCGTAGCTGGAACCGCCGCCATCCGGGCGCACGGTGAGAACAAAGAGTAGAGACTCTTAGAAAAAAAGCGTCGGAAGCGCGAGGAGCGCGGCCGTTGCGCCGATGGCAATCGCGAGAGAACGCAGGCGAATGAGTTTCTGGTTATCCTGAACCTTAGCGATTGCGATTGCACGGGCACGGCTGGGTTTCTGCATGGAAACGGCACTCCAAGGCAAGTTGCTCTGGCGCTCCAGCCGCCACCGGCAGGAAGCGCATGCCCGCTTTAAACCACAGGATTTGGCTGGCATTAAGGCAGGATGGCTGGCGCGCATTAACAAGTTCTGAATCAACCTATACTACAATGCCTCCCCACAAACATGGCCTGAAGCCCAAGCCCACTGGAAATTATAGCCGCCGAGCCAGCCGGTCACATCCACACATTCGCCGATGAAATAGAGGCCGGACACCGCCTTGGCCTGCATCGTCTTGGAATCCAGTTCGGAGGTATCGATGCCGCCGAGCGTCACCTCGGCCGTGCGATAGCCTTCGGAACCGGCGGGTCTGATGGCCCAGTTCTGGATGGAAGCGGCCAGGCCGTCGATCGCCCTGTCGGAAAGGTCGGCGAGATGCGCCGTCAGGCCACGCGCCTCGACGAAGAACTGCGCCAGCCGTTTCGGCAGCATCTCCGCCAATATCGTCTGCGCCGCCTGTCTGCCATTGGCCTTGCGGGCGACCTTGAGGGCGGCTGCGATGTCGATGTCGGGCTCGAGAACCAGCGTCACCTCATCGCCTTCCCGCCAGTAGGAGGAGATCTGCAGTATGGAGGGACCGCTCAGGCCCCGATGGGTGAAGAGCAGTGCTTCGCGGAAAGCCGTCCTGCCATGGCGGACCTCGGCCGGCACCGCGATGCCGGAAAGCGGAGAGAGCTTTTCGAGCAGGTTCGGGTCGAGCGTCAGCGGCACCAGCGCCGGCCGGGTCTCGACGATCTTGAGGCCGAACTGCCTGGCGATATCGTAGGCAAAGCCGGTGGCGCCCATTTTGGGGATCGACTTGCCGCCGGTCGCGACCACCAGGGATCCGGCCTCCACCGGCCCCTCGGAGGTGCCGATGCGGAAGCCGTCGGGCGTCTTTTCTATGGAGGTGATCTGCTTCTGCAACTCCAGCAACACGTTCGCCGCCTTCATCTCGGACAGCAACATGCGGATGATGTCCTTGGCGCTATCGTCGCAGAAGAGCTGGCCGAGCGTCTTCTCGTGCCAGGCGATGCCGTGGCGTTCGACCATGTCAAGAAAATCGCGCGGGGTGTAACGGGCGAGCGCCGATTTGGCGAAATGCGGATTGGCGGAGAGATAGTTTTTCGCCGTTGCGTGGATATTGGTGAAATTGCAGCGCCCGCCGCCGGAAATGCGGATCTTCTCGCCCGGCGCCTTGGCGTGGTCGAGCACCAGTACCGAGCGCCCGCGCCCGCCTGCCCGGATGGCACACATCATGCCCGCCCCGCCGGCGCCCAGAACCACCACGTCGAATTTCCGCGTCACCGCATGCTCCTTGTTTCGATATCTGCTGTTTTCGATCGGCAACTCAAAGTCAATGGCGTCTCCCCCTCGCCATTCGCCAATCCGTGGTTATGATGGGAACATCCGATCAACCTCACCCCGATGTGTCATGCCGCGCAAGAAACTCACGCCCGCCCTCGCAACCGGCACCGTGGCGAAAGCCGCGACCGCCCAGCCGACGCTCACCTCGCTCAGAGGGGTAGGAGACTGGCGGGAGGCTGCCGCCTGGCTTCGGGCGCGCGGGATCGAGGACATCGAGTGCATCACGCCCGATCTCGCCGGAGTGCCGCGCGGCAAGATGATGCCGTCCTCGAAATTCACCTCGAACACCTCGCTGGCGCTGCCGTCGGCCCTCTACCGGCACACGATCTCCGGCGAATATCCCGAAGAGACCGGCACGTTCCGCTACGAACCGCGCGACAGCGACCTGAAGCTGGTGCCGGACCTTTCGACGCTATCGGTCGTGCCCTGGGAAACAGACCCCACCGCGCAGGTGATCTGCGACATCGTCGATACCGACGGCAAGGCGGTTCCCTACACGCCGCGCAACGTGCTCAAGAACATCCTCAAGCTTTATGGCGACCGGGGGTGGAAGCCGGTCGTGGCGCCGGAAATCGAATTCTATCTCGTCGCCAAGAATGACGATCCGGATTATCCGCTGCATCCGCCGAAGGGCCGGTCCGGCCGCTCGATCCTCGGCGGCCAGGGCTATTCGATCGCCGGCATCAACGAATTCGACGAGCTGATCGACGACATCTATCATTTCTCGGAAAAGCAGGGCCTCGAGATCGATACGCTGATCCACGAGGAAGGCCCGGCGCAGCTCGAGATCAACTTGCGTCATGGCGATCCGATCGAACTCGCCGACCAGGTTTTCATGTTCAAGCGCACCATCCGCGAGGCGGCGCTGAAGCATGGCATCTACGCCACGTTCATGGCCAAGCCGATGCAGGGCCAGGCGGGTTCGGCGATGCACATCCATCAGTCGGTCGTCGACATCAAGACCGGCAAGAACGTCTTTTCGAACCCGGACGGCTCGGCCTCGAAGGAATTCTTCCACTTCATCGGCGGTATGCAGACCTATGTGCCGAAGACGCTCGCGATGATGGCGCCCTATGTGAACTCCTACCGCCGCCTGACGCCCGACATGTCGGCGCCGGTCAACAATGCCTGGGGTTATGACAACCGCACCACCGCCTTCCGTGTACCGGTCTCGGATGCGAACGCCCGCCGCGTCGAAAACCGCCTGCCGAGCTCGGACGCCAATCCCTATCTCGCGCTCGCGGCCTCGCTCGGCTGCGGCCTGCTCGGCATCATGAACGCCATCGAGCCGGGACCGCCGACCGAGGATACCGCCAACGAAGGATCGATCGAACTGCCGCGCGGCCTGCTCGAAGCCGTGTCGCTGCTTGAATCCGATCCGGCGCTCGCCGGCGTCTTCAGCCCGGAATTCATCGGCCTCTATGCGGGCGTCAAGCGCGGCGAGTTCGAGACCTTCATGCAGGTGATCAGCCCCTGGGAGCGGGAATTCCTGCTTCTCAACGTGTGAGGGCTGCCTCGTGGATGCATGGCAGAGCCCGATCGCGCCGGGGATTTCCTGGTATCAGGCAACCGTCGGCGAACGGCCGGCCTATCCGGCGCTCGACGGATCGAAGACCGTCGACGTGGCGATCATCGGCGGCGGCTATACCGGCCTGCAGGCCGCCTACAATCTCGCAAAGGTCGGTATTTCCGTCGCACTGATCGAGGCGAGCCGCTTCGGCGACGGCGCGTCCGGCCGCAATGGCGGACAGATGGGCACCGGGCAACGCTGGTGGCCGGAGGATCTGGAAAAGGAGATCGGCTACGAGCGCTCGAAGGCCTTGTTCGACATGGCCGAGGACGCCAAGCGGCATCTCCTCGACTTTGCCGAGGCCCACGGCATCGACATGGACTACATGCCGGGGCAGCTGAACGTCTCCCACAAACGAGGCCACGAAAAGGATTACCGGGCGAGTGCCGAGATCGCGGCGGAGCGTTACGGCTATCCGCACCTCTCCTTCATGGACGGCCGGGAGACTGCGGAGCGGCTCGGCACGAAAGACTATTATTACGGCGTGCGCGATACCGGCACCGGCCATATCCATCCGCTGAAACTCCTGGTCGGGCTTGCCCGCGCCGCGCAGGCGGCGGGCGCCCAGATTTTCGAGATGACGCCGGCCACGGCGATCGAAAAGACGAGAAACGGTCCCGGCGGAAAGATTCTGGTCAAGACGCCGAAAGGCACCCTCACCGCCGACCGGGTGCTGATCGCCACCAATGCCTATATCGGCAATCTGGAGCCGGTTACATCCGCGCATATCATGCCGATCGGATCGTTCATCGCCGCGACCGCGCCGCTCGACGATTTTCCGCATGTCATTCCAGGCGGCGAGGCGGCTGCTGATTCGCGGTTCGTTGTGCGCTATTTCCGCAAGAGCCGCGACAACCGGCTGCTGTTCGGCGGCCGCGAAGTCTATTCGTCACGAAATCCGGCAGACACTGCAAACGCCATCCGCAGGCAGATCGTCGAGACCTACCCGGCCCTCAAAAACGTCGAAATCACGCATGCCTGGGGCGGAAATGTCGGCATTACCATGCCACGTCAGCCCTTCGTGCGCGAAGTCATGCCGGGGGTCACCTCGATAGGGGGCTATTCCGGTCATGGCGTCATGCTGTCAAACTATTGTGGCAAGCTTTATGCTGATATGGTCGCAGGCAGGGCGACGGATCTCGACCACCTTGCCGCGCTTAAGGTTCCCGCCTTCCCGGGCGGGCGTCACATGCGGACTCCCCTGCTTTTTCTTGCCCTCACGTGGTTTGCGCTGCGCGACAGGCTCTGACAAGGCAAGGTTCCTAACACACTTCGAAGCCAATTCGGGCTAGCGTTTTTAAATCGATTAGAATAAGTATGCCCCCAACCATGCAGGACGAAAGAACAGCGATGAGCAGCCAGATCATCCCAGTTGAAGCCTTTGATTGTATCGTGTTCGGCGGTACCGGCGACCTTGCGGAACGCAAGCTCCTTCCGGCCCTCTACCACCGGCAAGTCGAAGGCCAGTTCACCGAGCCAACGCGCATTATCGGCGCTTCGCGCAGCGCGCTTTCGCATGAAGATTACCGCAAGTTCGCGCAGGATGCCCTGAAGGAGCATCTCAAGAAGGGCGAATACGACGAGGCGGAAGTCCAGAAATTCCTCCAGCGGCTCTATTACGTCTCGGTCGACGCAAAGGCCGACCAGGGCTGGGAGGCGCTGAAGAAACTGCTCGACGACGGCAAGGAGCGCATCCGCGTCTTCTATCTGGCGGTTGCGCCTGGCATTTTCGGCGCGATCTCGGAAAAGATCCGCGACCACAAGCTGATTACCAAGTCGACCCGCATCGTCGTCGAAAAGCCGATCGGCCGTGACCTTGCCTCGGCGCTCGACCTCAACGACACGATCGGCCGCGTATTCAAGGAAGAACAGATCTTCCGCATCGACCACTATCTCGGCAAGGAGACGGTGCAGAACCTGATGGCGCTGCGCTTCGCCAACGCGCTCTACGAGCCGCTGTGGAACGCCGACCATATCGACCACGTGCAGATCACGGTTGCCGAAGCGGTCGGCCTCGAAGGCCGCGCCGGCTACTACGACACGGCGGGCGCGCTGCGCGACATGGTGCAGAACCACATCCTGCAGTTGCTCTGCCTTGTCGCCATGGAAGTGCCCTCCTCGATGAATTCGGAATCGGTGCGCGACGAGAAGCTCAAGGTGCTGCGCGCCCTGAAGCCGATCACCGAGGCCAATTGCGAGCAGATGACGGTGCGCGGCCAGTACCGCGCGGGAGCATCCGCGGGCGGTCCGGTCAAGGGTTATCTCGACGAGCTCGAAGGCGGCGTTTCCAACACCGAGACCTTCGTCGCCATCAAGGCCGAGATCGGCAACTGGCGCTGGGCCGGCGTGCCCTTCTACATTCGCACCGGCAAGCGGCTTGCAGCCCGCATGTCGGAGATCGTCATCACCTTCAAGCCGATCCCCCACAATATCTTCGACGCAGCCGCCGGACGCATTTCAGCCAACCAGCTGATCATCCGCCTGCAGCCGGACGAAGGCGTCAAGCAGTCCCTGATGATTAAGGATCCGGGCCCGGGCGGCATGCGGCTGCGCAACGTCTCGCTCGACATGAGCTTTGCGGAAGCCTTCTCGGTGCGCAATCCGGACGCCTACGAGCGGCTGCTGACCGACACGATCCGCTCCAACCAGACGCTGTTCATGCGCCGCGACGAAGTGGAAGCAGCATGGCGCTGGGTCGATCCGATCCTGAAAGGCTGGGAAGCGGCAGGCCAGCAGGTGCAGGGTTACACCGCCGGCACCTGGGGTCCGAGCCAGGCGATCGCCCTCATCGAGCGCGACGGCCGCACATGGCATGAAGGTTAAGGGTCATGATCGCGAATATGCATGAATTCCCCGATGCCGCAGCACTCGCCGCCGGCCTGGCGGACGAGGTTGCGGCGCACCTTGAAACCGCGATCCGCGACCGGGGCACCGCCTCGATCGCGGTTTCGGGCGGCTCGACCCCGAAGAAGTTCTTCGAGGCGCTGGCGACCCGCGATATCGACTGGAGCAAGGTTTCGGTGACGCTGGTCGATGAGCGTTTCGTGCCGGCAGACAGCCCGCGCTCCAACCATCTGCTGGTTTCGACGCATCTGCTGAAGGACAAGGCGTCCGCGGCGCATTTCATCCCGCTCTACTACGAAGCGCCCTCGATCGAGGACGCGGCGGTGATCGCGACCGACAAGACTTCCGGTATCGGCCGTCCCTTCGACGTGGCGATCCTCGGCATGGGTGGTGACGGCCATACGGCATCCTTCTTCCCGCACGGCAACAACCTCGCCCAGGCGCTGGACCTTTCCGGCCCGCGCGGCGTACTGACCATGCAGGCGGAAGGTGCGGGCGAAGAACGGCTGACCTTCTCGTTCGCCAGCCTTTCGGATGCCCGCTTCCTGGCGCTGCATATCGAAGGCCAAGGCAAGAAGGACGTGCTGGAAACGGCAAAGGCCGGCTCCGGCGAAACCGACATGCCGATCCGCGCCGTGCTGAACCGCGCCGCTTCGCCGCTGGAAATTTTCTGGGCGCCCTGAGCGCCGACTTTTCAACACGAGCAATCCCGGTGGCTTAGGGCCTTCCCGAAGGTCCTGCCCCTCCCGAGCCGGGGTTGCGCACAAGAGGACAAGACCATGGCCGCTCATTCCCGCATCGAGGCGATCACCGCCCGTATCGTCGAACGTTCGAAACCCCATCGCGAAGCCTATCTCGACCGCGTTCGGCGGGCAGCCTCGCGCGGTCCACATCGCTCCGTCCTCTCCTGCGGCAATCTCGCCCACGGTTTTGCGGTCTGTTCCCCCGCCGAGAAGGACGCGCTCGCGGGCGACGTCGTTCCGAACCTCGGCATGATCACCGCCTATAACGACATGCTCTCGGCCCATCAGCCCTACGAGACCTTCCCGCCGATCATCCGCGAGGCGGCACGGGAAGCGGGCGGCATCGCCCAGGTCGCCGGCGGCGTGCCGGCCATGTGCGACGGCGTCACGCAAGGGCAGCCGGGCATGGAGCTGTCGCTGTTCTCGCGCGACGCGATCGCCATGGCGGCCGGCATCGGCCTGTCGCACAACATGTTCGACGCGGCCGTCTTCCTCGGCATCTGCGACAAGATCGTGCCCGGCCTCGTCATTGCCGCACTCTCCTTCGGGCACCTGCCTTCCGTCTTCATTCCGGCGGGGCCGATGACATCAGGCCTGCCGAACGACGAAAAGTCGCGCATCCGCCAGCTCTATGCGGAGGGCAAGGTCGGCCGCACCGAGCTGCTGGAAGCGGAATCCAAATCCTACCACGGCCCCGGTACCTGCACCTTCTACGGTACCGCCAATTCCAACCAGATGCTGATGGAGATCATGGGCTTCCACATGCCCGGCGCCTCCTTCGTCAATCCGGGTACGCCGCTGCGTGAAGCGCTGACCCGCGAGGCCGCCAAACGGGCGCTCGCCATCACCGCGCTTGGCAACGAATTCACTCCGGCCGGCGAGATGATCGACGAGCGCTCGATCGTCAACGGCGTCGTCGGCCTGCATGCGACCGGCGGTTCGACAAACCACACGCTGCATCTCGTCGCCATGGCGCGCGCCGCCGGCATCCTGCTCACCTGGCAGGATATTTCGGAGCTCTCGGATATCGTGCCGCTGCTTGCCCGCGTCTATCCGAACGGGCTTGCCGACGTGAACCATTTCCACGCGGCCGGCGGCATGGGTTTCCTGATCAAGCAGCTCCTGAAGACGGGCATGGTGCATGACGACGTGCGCACCGTCTTCGGCCACGGGCTCGAAGCCTATACGGTCGAGGCCAAGCTCGATGCCAATGGCCAGGTCACCCGCGAGGCGATCCCGGATCAGAGCGGCGACCCCAAGGTCCTCGCCTCGATCGAAACGCCGTTCCAGCCGAATGGCGGCCTCAAGATGCTGAAGGGCAATCTCGGCAAGGCGGTCATCAAGATCTCCGCAGTCAAGCCGGAACGCCATATCATCGAGGCGCCGGCGATCGTCTTCCACGACCAGCAGGCGCTGCAGGATGCCTTCAAGCGCGGCGAACTCAACAGGGATTTCGTCGCGGTCGTCCGCTTCCAGGGACCGAAGGCGAACGGCATGCCGGAACTGCACCGCCTCACCCCACCGCTTGGCGTTCTCCAGGACCGCGGCTTCAAGGTGGCGCTAGTGACCGACGGACGCATGTCGGGCGCCTCCGGCAAGGTGCCGGCGGCCATCCACATCACCCCGGAAGCCTCGGACGGCGGGCCGATCGCCAAGATCAAGGACGGCGATATCATTCGCCTCGACGCGGTCGCCGGCACGCTCGAAGTCCTGGCCGATGCCACGGAATTTGAAGCCCGCACACCGGTCGTCGTCGATCTGTCCGACAACGAATTCGGAATGGGCCGTGAACTCTTCGCGCCCTTCCGTCGCCATGTCGGCACGGCGGACATGGGTGCCAGCGTGTTTGCGTGATCGCCGGCCCGGTTATCCGGGCCTGCTCGTCACACGGTTGTCTTCCGGTGTTCCTAAGAAGCTCGCAAGTCACACACCGCCCGGGAGACCCTCATGCGTGCAGAAATCACCCGTCGAAGCCTGCTTGCCCTGCTCGCTTCGACTTCCATCCTGCCGATCGTTCCGACGACGGCCTTCGCGGCCGGCCAGGGTTTCCAGGCGATCATCCTGTCCGACCTGCATTCCGCCTATGAGCGGATGGGCCAGCTGCTGGCCGTGGTCGAAAAGCAGGTGGCCGGCGCGGGCGTTCCCCAGGTCATCCTGATCAACGGCGATATCTTCGAACTCGGCAATGTCGTTGCCTCCCGCTCCGGCGGCGAGATCGACTGGGCCTTCCTCGGCGCGCTGGCGAAGCTCGCGCCCGTTGTCGTCAATATCGGCAACCACGAGCCGGATCTCGACAACGACCTCGCGCATTTCGTGGAGCGCGCCCGCGGCCTTGGCGTCACCGTGCTCAGCAACATCATCGACAAGCGGACCGGCAAGCCTTACGCGGACGCCGGCAAGCAGATCGAGATCGGCGGCCTCAAGATAAAGCTCACCGCCTTCGCCACCGATGCGATCGGCACCTATCCGAAGCCGACACGCGAGATGATGGACATTCCGAAGCCGGTGGAATGGGCGAAGGCCAACCTGCCGGCGCTGCTTTCCGGCGACGGCATCAATATCGTGCTCAGCCATGCGGGCGTCGTTCCGGACCGCGACATCCTGCCGATCCTGCCGGACGGCACATTGATGATCGGTGGCCACGACCATCTGACGCTCACGCATAGCCAGGGCGAAACCCGCTATATCCATACCGGCTCCTGGTCGTCGGCGATCATGGTCGCCAGTTTCAAGGCGGCCGGCAAGGCGCCGGAGCTGGCGCGGATCGAGATCGACCGCACAGGTCCCTCCTCCGCCGTACTGAAGGACCTGATCCCGGCTGTTCTCGCCAAGCATCTGAAGGACGAGGAGCGTGCCGTCGTCGCCCGGACGGCCAAGGCCATGACGCTCGGCGAGACCGCGCGGTTCGCGGCCCAGGCCATGGTCGCCAGGACCGGCGCCGATATCGGCTTCATCGGCCATACCTCGTTCGGCACGGGGCTGCCGGCCGGCGATATCAGCCGCTTCGACTTCAATGCCGGACTGCGTTTCGAGGGCAAGCTGATGGTCTCGGAAGTGGATGCGGCGGCGCTTGCGGCGATCCTCGCCCGCTGCAACCAGGACGGCGATATCCCGCTCGCCGCCCGCACCGGCGATTTCCTCTACGCCGCGCCGAAAGCGCCGGAGGGCAAACAACGCTACAGAATCGTCTGCAACGACTGGTCGGCGATCAACCAGAAGAGCTATTTCGGCCGCGAGGATATCACGTTTGCCGAAGTGCCTGACATCAAGCTGAAGCCGCTCGTGGCCGAGACGCTGGCGAAGGCTTGAATAACCAAAAGAAAACGCCCGAAACCGGCTCCGGTTTCGGGCGTTTCTTCGAAAGACTGGGCCGAAGAGGGCGGCCTTCTCTACCAGGAGCGGATGTCCAGCGTCCGGTCGCGATGGTTCGGATGGGTCGAGAATATGAAAATACGGTCCAGTTCCTTTTTCGTGAGCAGAGACAGAAAACGAACTTCGATCGTGTTGTTGGCGTTGGTGCGCATCAGCAGGCAGCCGACCTTGGAAATTCGCGCGTCGGGAATGTCGAGATAAAACTGCTTCGGCAGATTATACTGTGTCAGGATGCCGAGAATGGCGCCGCTCATCGAGATGCGGATGACGTCGCAGCGACGCTGCGCCATGTTCATCACCCCGTTTTCCGTATACTCGATACGGGCGGCATTCATCGTGTCTTCCATTTTGAACCGGGCTTCCCGGTCGTACATGAAAGACTCTTCCTTGTTCAAAAAGTGATTCTTGTTACTTGGAGCCGCACTCACGACATCCCTCCATTGCTTTACAAGGAGAAGACTAGCCGGCGAAATTTAACAGAGAGTTTTGAAGTCCCAAATCAGAACAACTCCAAATGCAGATCGCAAAAACTCGGTAAACAGCTCGTTACTTCCTAGATCCGATAGGTCTTACCTTCTGCATTGAAAAGGTGCAGTTTCTGAGGGTCTGCTGAAAAGCGCATGGTGTCGCCCTTCTTCACCTGCAGGATGCCGGGAATCTTGGCAATGATAGGTTCCTGATCCGCCAATCCCTCAATGTAGAGAAGGGTCACTTCGCCGAGCGCTTCAACGATCGAAATCTGTCCCTCGAAGAGATAATCAGGCCCGGTCGCGATCGACAGATCTTCCGGTCGCACGCCGAAACTGGCTGGCCTGCCCTTTTCGGAGGCCGCGGTCGGCACCGGCATCGGCACCGATTTTCCGCCCTTCAGCGCCACCGTGGTCGTCTCGCCGGTCTCCGTCACGGTGGCCGGGATGATGTTCATCGCCGGCGAGCCGATGAAACGGGCGACGAACAGGTTATGCGGGCGCTCGTAGAGTTCGAGCGGAGCGCCGACCTGCTCGATACGGCCAGCGGAAAGCACCACGATACGGTCGGCAAGCGTCATCGCCTCCACCTGATCGTGGGTGACGTAGATCATCGTCGTATCCGGCATCTGGTCCTTGAGCTTGGCGATCTCGATGCGGGTCGCGACACGCAGCGCCGCGTCGAGGTTGGAAAGCGGCTCGTCGAACAGGAAGACCTTCGGATTGCGGCAGATGGCACGGCCGATGGCGACGCGCTGACGCTGGCCGCCGGAGAGCGCCTTGGGCAGGCGGTCGAGATAGGGGGTGAGCTGGAGGATATCGGCCGCCGCACGCACCCGGCGGTCGATCTCGTCGCGGCTTTCCTTGGCGATCCGCATGCCGAAGGCCATGTTGTCGTAGACCGTCATATGCGGGTAGAGCGCGTAGGACTGGAAGACCATGGCAATACCGCGCCGCGACGGCGGCACGTCGTTGACGAGCTGGCGATCGATGAACATCTCGCCGCCGGTGATGCTTTCAAGGCCGGAGATCATCCGCAGGAGCGTGGACTTGCCGCAGCCGGACGGCCCGACGAAGACCACGAACTCGCCCTGTGCTATGTCCAGGTCGATGCCGTGCAGCACCTTTATCTGGCCATAAGCCTTGCGGATATCCTTCAGAACGACGCCAGCCATGATTCCTCCCCTTTATCGTTATGCGTGATGGGCGAAGAACGCCCCCCAGGCCGGTAGTTCCACTCTCCTGCCTTCCAACCCGCTTTCGAAACCATGGCCGGTCAGCACTTCCCAATCGCCTGCCGGCAGTTCGGCTGCCGTTTCCGTCGCGCTCATGTTGAACAGGCAGAGCACCGTCTCGTTGCCGTATTGGCGCTTGTAACCGAGCACCGTGCCGTCCTCGGCCAGGAACTCGATATCGCCCTTGGCAAAGGCCGGATGCTGCTTGCGGAAAGCGAGGAAACGGCGATACTGCTCCAGCACCGAGGCCGGGTCGCCGTATTGGGCGCCGACGGCCCGAAGCTGATGCTCGACCGGTATCGGCAGCCAGGTCTTTTCCGCGGTGGAGAAGCCGGCCTGCAGCGCCTGGCTGTCCCAGACCATCGGCGTGCGGCAACCGTCGCGGCCCTTGAATTCCGGCCAGAACTGGATGCCGTAGGGATCCTGAAGGTCGGCATAGGCGATGTCGGCTTCGGTGAGGCCCAGTTCCTCGCCCTGATAGATGCAGACCGAACCGCGCTGCGACATCAGGATGGCCGATGCCATCTTGGCGTAACTGTCGCGGTCGAGGACGTCGTGGCCCCAGCGGCTGACATGGCGCACCACGTCGTGGTTCGAGAAGGCCCAGCAGGCCCAGCCGTCCGGTGCCGCGACCGAAAATGCCTTCTGCACCTCGGATACGCGTGCCGGCGTCAGCGGGTCGGGCGCCAGGAATTCGAATGCGTAGCACATCTGCATCTTGTCGTTGCCGGACGTGTATTCCCCGACGATTTCGAGGCCGCGCTGGCTGTCGCCCACTTCGCCGACGGCGGCGATCGCCGGAAACTCGTCGAGCACGGCGCGGAAACGCCGCAGGAATTCCAGGTTCTCCGGCCGGTTCTTGTCGTAGAGATGTTCCTGGAAATTATAGGGGTTCACAGCCGGCGCGGTAGAGGCGTTGCGGCGCGACGGATCGAGCGCCGGGTTGTCGCGCAGGTCCTTGTCGTGGAAATAGAAGTTGATCGTGTCGAGGCGGAAACCATCGACGCCGCGCTTCAGCCAGAAGCGGGTCATGTCGAGCAGCGCGTCCTGGACCTCCGCATTGTGCAGGTTGAGGTCCGGCTGCGAGGTCAGGAAGTTGTGCATGTAATATTGCATGCGGGTCGGGTCCCACGCCCAAGCGGACCCGCCGAAGATCGACAGCCAGTTGTTGGGCGGCGTGCCGTCCGGCTTGGCGTCGGCCCAGACATACCAGTCGGCCTTGGGGTTGAAGCGGCTGGAGCGGCTTTCGATGAACCACGCATGCTGGTCGGAACTGTGCGACATGACGAGGTCGATCATCACCTTGATGCCGAGCCGGTGCGCCTCGGAAATCAGCCCGTCGAAATCCGACAGCGAGCCGAACATCGGATCGACATCCGTGTAGTTGGAGACGTCGTAGCCGAAATCCCGCATCGGCGACGGGAAGAATGGCGAGATCCAAATGGCGTCGGCGCCGAGCGCCGCCACATGCGGCAGGCGGGCGGTGATACCCTTCAGATCGCCGATGCCGTCGCCGTTCGAGTCCTGATAGGAGCGCGGGTAAATCTGATAAATGACCGCCCCACGCCACCAGTCCTTGTCCGGTGCTGCGGGGGCTTCTGCTGAAACGCTCATTCAAAATCCTATAGAGGTCTGTGTTGATCTGCCGCGCTCGTCAGCCGCCCTTGACGGAGCCGGCGAGCAGGCCGCGAACCAAATACCGTTGCAGCGCGAAAAAGACGATAATCGGGACGACGATTGTTATGAAGGCCGAAGCCGTGAGGATTTCCCACTTTCCACCCATAGACCCCAGAAGCGCGTTCAGGGCGCCGGTGAGGACCAGTTGATCCTTGCCGGTGCCGAGGAAGACCATGGCGACCAGAAGGTCGTTCCATGTCCAGAGGAACTGGAAGATCGAGAAGGAGGCGAGCGCCGGGAAGGACAGCGGCAGGATGATCTTGACGAAGATCTCGAAATCGCTGGCGCCGTCGACGCGGGCGGATTCGATGATTTCCCTCGGCAGGCCGGCAATGTAGTTGCGCAGGAGATAGATCGCGAGCGGCATGCCAAAGGCGGAATGGGCAAGCCATATGCCCGCATAACTGCGAGACGGCACGCCGAAAAAATTGCCGATCTCGTTATACATCTTCAGCAGCGGAATGAGCGACATCTGCAGGGGAACGACGATCAGCCCGACCACCAGCGCGATGATCAGGGCCCGCCCGGGAAACTCCATCCAGGAGAGAGCATAGGCTGCGAAGGCGGCGATCAGGATCGGGATGATCGTTGCGGGAACCGCGACCGTCAGCGAATTGACGAAGGACTGGCCGATGCCTTGAGAGGTCAGAACCGTGCGGTAGTTTTCGGTGGTGAAGGATGGCGGCGTGGCGACCGAGAGATAAACGCGCTTGCCGCGCCCCTCGAACGGCGCATTCTTGGAATAGGTATAGCTGCCGTCCTCATTGATGGTCAGCGTCTCGCCGTCGCCGAGATCGGCGGCCTTGCCCACCGCAAATTCCGTAGGCGCGGCAACGCGGGTCCCGAAGGCGCGTACAGCGCCGCCTTTCCCTCCTTCGAAAACCGAGCCCGTAATGACATAGGTCGCGCCGTTCTGCTTGGCGGTCGAAGGATCGCCGAGCCGGGCGGCGCTCGTTTCAGCAGCACCCGTGAAGGCCGTCCACCAGCCCGATGCGGCAATCTGGCCCGCGTCGCGGAAGGACGTGACGAGGATGCCGAGCGTCGGGATGAGCCAGATGATGCAGATGACGAGGACCGAGAGGTGGACGACAAGGCGCGGAAGGCCGATACGGCGGAGGCTTGCTACTGCGCTCATCTCAATGGCCTCCCATTTCCTTGTTCGCCTGGCGGATATTCCAGATCATGATCGGCGTGACGGCTGCCATGATGACGAGCGCGATCACCGCGCTTCGGCCGCTGTCGCCCCCGCCGCGGAACATCCAGTCGAACATCAGGTTTGCGAGAACCATGGTGTTCCATTGGCCGTTGGTCATGGTCAGCACGATATCGAAAACCTTGAGCACGAGAATGGTGATCGTCGTCCAGACGACGGCGATCGTGCCCCATATCTGCGGCACCATGATCTTCCAGAAGATCTGCCAGCCATTGGCGCCGTCGATCACCGCCGCCTCGATCGTCTCCTCGGGGATGCCGCGAAGCGCCGCCGACAGGATGACCATGGCGAAGCCCGTCTGGATCCAGATGAGGATGACCATCAGGAAGAAGTTGTTCCAGAATGGCAGCGAAATCCAGACCTGAGGATTGCCTCCGATGGCCTGCACGACCGCGTTGAGGAGACCGATCTGCGTTTCGGTGCCACCACGATATTCGTAAATGAACTTCCAGATGACCGAGGCGCCGACGAAGGAAATCGCCATCGGCATGAAGATCAGGCTTTTGGCGAGATTGCCCCACCAGATGCGGTCGGTCAGCACGGCGATGACGAGGCCGAAGAAGGTGCAGGCCGCCGGCACGACCGCGAGCCAGAGGATGTTGTTGAAGATGGACTGCCGGAACTGCGCGTCCTGGATGGCCCAGCGATAGTTGGCAAGGCCGACGAAGTCGCCGCCCGACCGGTCGTAGAAGGAGAGGATGAAGGTCGCGACGACCGGATAAACGAGATAGACGACCAGCAGGATGAGCGCCGGGCCGAGAAACAACCAGGGGCGCACCGTGGCGCGGCGGTTGAGATTGACGGAGGCGGCGCGGACATTGTCCACCGGCACGGGAAAGACGGCTTGCAGGATCTTGTCGGAGAGCCAGTAATACAGAGCACAGACGAAAACGCCGGCGATCACCACGCCGACGGCTGAAACGATCTGCGATATCATGCCTCTCCCCTTTTCACCGTTTTATGCGTAGCTTCTGATCGTGCCGCGCCGGTCTCCGGCGCGGTCGCAGTTCGACTATCTGTGGGGAGGCTTATTTCAAACCGTCCCAGGCCTTCTGAATGTCCGTCGCGACGGTCTTTGCGTCCTTGCCGCCGACATAGTCCACCATGCCGGTCCAGAAGGCACCCGCGCCGATCTTGCCAGGCATCAAGTCCGACGCATCGAAGCGGAAGGTCGTGGCTGTGGTCAGGGCCTGGCCCTGTTTCTTCAAGACTTCGTTGGCATAGGCATTGGGATTGGCGCCCTTGAACGGCGTCAGGAACGACGACTGCGCCATCCACACCTCGTGGGCGATCGGCGTCTTCAGGAATTCGATGAAGGCCTTGGCGGCCGGCGAATCCTTGGTGATGGCAAACATCGTGCCGGCGCCGAGGACCGGCGTTCCGAGTTCCGGTTTCGAGGCATAGGTGGGCAGGTAGAAGAAGTCGGCATCGGTGCCGAGTTTCGTACCCGGCGGGAAGAAGGACGGCACGAAGGATGCCTGGTGATGCAGGTAGCATTTCGGCGGAATGCCGAAGAGGCCCTTCGGGCTGTCGCGGAAGTCGGTGGAGGCAACGGCCGCGACGCCACCGCTGACATATTTGGGATTCTTGGCGAACTTGCCGAATTCCTCGATAGCACCGACAACCGCCGGATCGTTGAACTTGACCTCGTTGCTCACCCACTTGTCGTAGACCTCCGGCTTCTGGGTGCGCAGCATCATATCCTCGACCCAGTCGGTCGCCGGCCAGCCCGTCGCGCCGCCGGAGCCGAGACCGATGCACCACGGAACGCCGCCGTCCTTGACGATCTGATCGCTGAGCTTGATCAGGTCCTCCATGGTTTTCGGAACCTTGTAACCCGCTTCCTCGAAGTTCTCGGGCACATACCAGACCATGGATTTGAAATCGGCCTTGAAGGGGAAGCCGAAATAACCCTGCTTGCCGTCCTTGCCCTTGTAGGTTCCGTAACGGAGCCAGTCTTCGCCCGAGCCGTAATTGGTCTTGACCCAGTCGGAATTCTCCTGGCCGAGCGGCGTCAGGAAACCCTTGGCGGCGAGATCGGCCAGAAGCCCGGGCTGCGGAATGATGGCGATGTTCGGGGGCGAGCCCGCCTGGGTGTCGATGACGATCTGCTGTTCGTAGTTTTCCGAGGAGGAATAGCGGCCGTTGATGCCGGTCGCCGCATTGAAATAAGCCAGAACGCTGTTGAAGAGCACCTCGTCTTCGCCGCGCCAGGGGCCGAACAGCGTCAGGTTCTGCCCCTTGAGATCGGCATGGGCAGCCTTGAAGTCCTCGTAGCTCTTCCAGTTGAATTTCGAATCCTGGCCGGGCGCGAATTTAAGCTCCTGCGCGACTGCGCCACCGGCTACGAGCGCTGCCAGCGCCGTACCGATCCAAAATGATGCCTTCATGAAATAATCCTCCCGTTGTCCCGACTTTGCTACCTTGCCGGGAGTTCACAACATGGGAGAGATTTAACGCTCTCGCGGAGGAGTCAACCCCTCCGCAAGCGACTTGGAACAAATGAAAAAATCCGTCCCCGCAAGCTCAGAATCGGGGTGCGGTTTTGCCCGCCCTGCGATAGGCCGCAATCACGGTGTTGGCCATCAGCATGGCGATGGTCATCGGGCCGACGCCGCCCGGAACCGGGGTGATGGCGCCGGCGACTTCGGCAGCTTCCGCATAGGCCACGTCGCCGACCAGCCGCGTCTTGCCCTCGCCTTTATCGGGAGCAGCCACGCGGTTGATGCCGACGTCGATCACGGTCGCGCCCGGCTTGACCCAGTCGGCCTTGACCATCTGCGGACGGCCGACGGCGGCAACCAGGATATCGGCATGGCGGCAGACGGATGCGAGGTCCTTCGTCTTCGAATGCGCCATGGTAACCGTCGCATTGGCCGCCAGAAGCAGCAGGCCCATCGGCTTGCCGAACAGGTTGGAGCGGCCGATGACGACGGCGTTGAGACCTGAAAGGTCACGGCCATGTATACGGTTCACCAGCAGCATGGCGCCGGCCGGTGTGCAGGAGATCAGGCCCGTCTCCAGGTCGCCGGTGGCGATCTTGCCGGCATTGACGACATGCAGGCCGTCGACGTCCTTTTCAGGGGAGACCGACAGGATGACCGGTTCGGCGTTCAGGTGCTTCGGCAGCGGAAGCTGCACGAGGATGCCGTGGATGGACGGATCGGCGTTGAGCTCGGCCACCAGTTGTTCCAGCTTTTCCTGGCTGGTGTCTTCAGGCAGGCTGTGCTGGATGGAATTGAAGCCGCACTGCTTGGCCATCTTGCTCTTGGAATTGACATAAGCGTGGCTTGCCGGATCGTCGCCGACGATGACCACGGCAAGGCCCGGCTTCACGCCGGCTTCCTTCTCGAGCGAAGCCGAGGCCTCCGTCACGGCGGCGATTACGGACGCTGCCGCCTCTTTCCCATCGATCACCACAGCCATGCGTACCTCCCGCTTGAAACCGCTACCAATGTATACATGGAGCATATTTGAACTTGCCCGCCAACGCCCTATGCTGGTCGCAGATGGCAAATGCAAGCGGATTCGATGTCGCAGGCTGTTATCCTCGGGAGGCGTTCCGGCGAGCCGAATACACCTGAACCCGCTCACGCAGCTCGGCCATGTCGCGGCGAAGCTCGCGAAGGTCCTCGGCCTTGCGGATTTCTTCCGGCGATGGAGCCGGACGGCGAGGCGCGCCGTAAGAAGGCGCATAGGCTGGCATTTCGGCGAGACGGCCGGCCATGACGGCCGCGACGAGCGGAGGGATTTCAACCTCCTGCGCCGGACGGCGATTGGCCATCAGCACTTCGCGGATGTGATCGGCAAGCGGACGATCATTCGCCGGGGCCGGATGGCGCTGACGAAGGGGCTGTGGCGGCTCGTAGACGGGCTGGTCGTATATGTCTCGATCATCCTCGCCATAAAAATCCTGCTCGTCCAGATGCTCCGCCAGCAAGTCGCGATCGACAATCTGCGCAGCTTCGTCGGAAAAATCCGGCGCATGCGCATTGACCGCGGAGACCTCCGGCCGGCGGCGGGTCAGGAAGGAAAGTGCTACGCCAAGGGAAAATCCGAACAGGGCTCCGATGCCCGAAACTTCGACGAACGAGGGACCAATCGCTGCCGCCGCCGCCGGCGCGGCCGGAACCAGAACGGTCACCTTGGCGGGCGATGCCTTGGCTTCGGAGCCATTGAGCGCGTCGAGGTAGTTGCGCTGTGCCTCATCGACCGCAGCCTCAAGAGCTTTCAGCCGGGCGGCGGAATCGGCAATTTCCTTGTCATCAGGCTTTTTCGCCTGCTTCGCCCTGAGATCGGCCAGATGTTTTGCGGCTGCCGCCTCCTGCTGGCGAAGCGAGGCGCCAAGCTGTTTCAGCGCGTCCTGGATGTCGTTCTTAACGTCCGCCAGCGCCGCCTGCGCGGCGGCCAATCGCGGGTGACGTGGTCCGAGATCGCTCGAAAGCTGATCGACGGCAAGCTTCGCCTCGACATGCCGCTGCCGCTGGTAATCGAGGCCGGTATATTCGAGACTGTCCGGCAGGGGCTTGTTCAGCACATCCGAAAGCTTCATGGCAGATGCCTCGGCCGCTTTCCGCTTCAGCTCGCCGAGCTGCGCCGCAGCCTCGTTTATCTCGGCCGTGAGTTGCTGCCCGTCGTCCCCCGCCCGGCGGAGTTCGGCGAGCTTATGCTCGTCGGTCTCCGCCACGAAGCCGGAAAGGGCGGCTTGCGCATGTTCGAGCGTCTGGCGCAGCTTCTCCACCACAGGTGCGGAGGATTTCGTGCCGGAGAAGGCGATCTCGCTGTGGAACGTGTCGCCGAGCATGTTGGCAATGCGGGCGGCCTCATCCGGCTGCCGTGCAATGACGGAGATCGCAAGCTGGCCGGTTCGGCGATCGTAGCTGGTGGCAATTGCCTTGGAAAGCTCTTCGCGAAGCCGGTTCTCGGCTTCCGTCACGGTCATCGCCTCGCCCGAAACGATGTCAGAGACAATTCTGACGACACTCGGCCGGTCAACGGAAAACTCGCTGTCGCGGCCGAGATTGAGCGCATGGACGACATTGTCGAGACTGGTCTTCGAGCGCAGCGCGGCAACCGCCGTGTTGATCGCGCCCTCACCGGCGGCTTCGATCTTCAGCCGGGTTTCGGCGCTGAATTGATGCGGCGCAGTCTCGACAAACAGCAGCGGTAAAACGGCCCCGATCACCGTAAGGGCGCCGACCTTGAACATCGCGGACCGCAATCCGGCGAACGCGGAACCGTGACCGGCGAGCGGTGCTGCCGGTTCGAGGTTTCGATCGTCTTCGATTTTCACCGACTGATACATGGGATGACCACGCTAATCTGGCGCTGCCGGCATCCCGCGGGCAGCCCTCTGATTAATGCAGTCTAAAATTTCATGGCAAAGAAAGGGTTAACTCGTCATGCGAAAGACGGCAGCGGCTGCGAGGTTGCCGCGGTGGGCACCGAGCCCGCCGTCCTGCCCTGGATGAAGGCGGAAAGCCCGGATCCGGCCATAACCACCAGTCCGGTGCGCACCGAAGCGAGCCGACGCTCGATCCGACGTTCCTGGGCAATGCTTGCCGCATCGACAATGATGAGGTCGAAACGCCGCGAGATTTCCTGGTCCGGCGCGATCACCACCATCTGATGCCAGGGCGCGTGTCGGGCGAAATGCTCGCGGAGCGCTTCGGCGCGTCCGCCATCTTCGCCGGCTATGCCGATGCGGTGGCTCTTTTCCAGAAAGCTCAGCAGCGCCGGCACGAAGGTTTTGGCGGAGAAGCACACCGGTGCCGGTTTTTCACCGCGCACCTTGCTGAGGACGCGAAACGCGCGACCGCCTCCGGGCAGAAGCATCCTGCGGCCCAACTGGCTGCGATAGGCCGGATCGACCATCTGGCGGAACGCCGTCCGCTCGTCCAGGAAGCCGAGCGTCGTGCGGTTGCCGCGCAAAGCGACCAAGCTTTCCACGAGGCCGAGCGCGGCATTCCATCCGAGATCGCAGACGCGCTGCCCGAACAGGGTTCGGGGTGATACGGATGCCAGGAAGTCTCCGGATGCGTTCATCGATGCGCTCCAAGGGGCCTTGAGACCAATTCTCCCCAAGGTTTAGCAGCGCGCTCTGAAATCGCCTTTAAATCGTTCGGTAAAATGCGAGCGATCCCGGTATTTCCGGGGCTTTCGCAACAAAAAAGCCGGCCATCAAGGCCGGCCGGTTTTCATGATTTGAGGGCACGATGCGGGTCAGTGACCCGCAGGGGCCGCTTTCGGATCCTCGATCTTCACGCCCTCGACGATCTTCTTGCCGGGATTCGGGTTCTTGTTGCCGCGCGAGGCATTGTTGCGGATGTCTTCCTTGGAGAGGTAGTCGAGCTGCTCGACCAGAACCTCCGCCACCAGCCCGTCGCCGAGCTTCTTGTTGAAGTCATCCTTGATGCTCGTGCGGAACTTCTCGATATCGAAGGCGCCCGGCTTGCTGAGATCGACCATCCGGTTGCCGATCAGCAGCGTGAAAAGCTCGTCGGTCGTCAGTTCCGTGATCGGAAGCTTGGTATTCTTGATCTTTTCCTTGTCCATCATGAATGAGACGCGGCTCAGGAAATAACCGGTAATGGCGCCGTCGGCGATCATCGGAATGGTGATCGATTCCCCGCGCACCAGTTCGAGAAGCTCCTTCCGTCTGGCCGCTTCATCGACCGGCGCGGGTGCGGCGGACATCTGTACGGCGAAATACACCGCCCCCAACGTGACGATGCAGACCCATAGACCTGTGAGAAGGAGCTTGACCATCAGGCCTCGCCGTAGGTGAACTGTTCCTGGGTATAGGTGCCGTCGTCATCGGCGTCGCGGGCGGCGTTCTTCAGGAGATCGGCGACGGCACGGACGGCGTGGAGGTGAGCCTCGACGCGACGGGCGTTGAGGGCCAGCTTGCCCTTCAGACCGTGCATCTGATCGATATGGCCGGTGGCAAGCTGCTTCGGATCGGTGCCGCGAAACAGCATGGTCAATTCATAGAGGCAGCGGCTCTTATGTGCGTTCGACACTTTCAGGTCGAACTCCGGATCGCGGCCGATCCGCTGATTTTCGTTGTCGATTATCATCTCCAGCCGGCCAAGCACGGTCTTGATGCGATAATCATTCGAAACAACTTCCATATTTTCTGCCCCAGTCTGATACATGTCAGGCCTCACTCTTCTTGCCGACGCCGAGAACCTGTCGCTCGAAATCGGTCACCATGCTCATTGCCCGGCTACGGTCGGTCTCGTTGGTGGTCGGATTGACCGTGGCCTGACGCTCCGCACGGGCAAGCGCCTGCGAATACATCTGCTCCGCAATGCCGACGCCGCCCTTCTTCGACATCTCGTCGGCGATCTTTTCGGCCATCATGCTCTTCCAGAATTCACCGGCGGAGCCTTTGCCGTAGACGTCTTCAGTCTCCTTCGGCAGCATCGAATTCACGAAGGTCGAAAGCACGGAGGCTTCGAACTTGCGGTATTCTTCCGGCATCTCGGCGACCTTCTTCGGCGCCTTGGCATGGTCGAGACCCGCCGAAGTGCCGGGCGTGTCGATGATTTTCATGGCGGCACCAAAACCCTTGCCGTTTTCGGCAAGGCTGGTCGCGGCAAAGGCCGCCTTGTTCGCCTTCAGCTTGGCCTGCGCTTCCTGAACGGCAGTCGGGTCCGCAGCGCGGACGACGTCCATGACCAGATCGCTCGGAGGTGAAATCGCCACGTCAGCTCCTTTCATGACTGCTGCGAACCGCATCCTTGAAGGTGCAAGAGCGCAGCATCAGTTTGAAATGGCACATGATCCCGTCCGACCTCGATTCGAGACGGCGATCACTGCAATGACGAGACTATGACGTTCGAAGCTTGCTGGAGGCTGGCCAGTCTATCTGATCTGTTCGAGAGCGAGCGTGATATCGATGAGCTCATAGATCGAGTCGTCGGCTGCTTCGCGGTCCTCGTGATCTCGCGCATCCTTCATGTTCTCTTCCAGGCGATCGGCCTTGGTGCGTTCCTTGAGGACCTTCATTTCCTGGATCTGCTGAACGCCGGCCAGCTGGCGTTCCTTCGTCGTCAGACGACCGAAACGTTCTGAATAATGCTGCGAAAACTGCCGGTGGATCGGGTTCATGGAGCCGATCGCATCGATGACCTCTTCCATCGACTGGTTGACCTCGGCGCGATAGCGGGTGGTGGCCGCAAGCTCGTGTTCGGCCATCGACTCGAGATGCCGCTGGACCGCCACGAGACGCTTCAGCTTGTCCGAGCGCTTGACGGGACCTGCCATGGTCACCTCCTAGAAGGATCTGAAGATCGGCGCGAAACCATCCGCATACTGGCGGATGAAGGCGGCGATCGACAGATAAAGAAGGAAAAGCCCCCCCATCAGCAGGAAGGGCGTCGAGATGAAGAAGATCGGAACCTGCGGCGCCATCTTGTTGATGAGACCGATCGCCACGTTGAACATCAGGCCGAAGATCAGGAACGGACTTGCCAGGCGCAGCATGATGAGGGTCGATGCCCGCAGCGTATCCGTCAGCGTGATGAGGATCTTCTGCGGATCGATCACTGCGCCGACCGGCGTTGCCGCGTAGGAATCGACCAGCGCGCGAAACACGACGTGGTGGAAGTCCATCATGAACAGCAGCAAAAGGCCGCTCAGCGTCAACAGGATGGTCAGCTGGTTTTCCTGGGAGTCTTCGAAAATGTCGTGGCCGCCCGGCGCCGTGAACCCGATGGACATGGTCAGGACCGTGCCGGCGAACTGCATCCCGAGCGTATAGAGCCGGGCGATCAGGCCATAGACCGCACCGATCAGGGCTTCGGTGAAAATCAGGCCGAGATAGGTTGCAGTCGGCGCCGAGGCTTTCGGATAAATCTGATCCCAGAGAACGGGCAGCACCGCCATGGATATGGCGACCGCCACAAACAGCCGTATCTGAGCCGACACACGGCTGCTTCCCAGACCCGGCAGGACCATCACGCAGGTGCCCATGCGGCAGAACGCAAGGAAAAGTGCGAGAATGGTCCCCTGCGGGTCGGTAATCATGCGAGAATCGTCCTTTGCGGACAGCTTATCACGAAATGGCGCCGAGTATTTTGATTTCGAGACCCTTGGCGAGTTCTACATGGGAAAGAACCGGCAGGGTCGCGAACAGCCGCTCGATGATCATGCGCACGTAGGAACGTGTTTCCGGCGAGGTGACGAGCACGAACGGCAGGCCGCGGTCCATGAATTCGCGGATGACCTTGGTCGCCTGCTCGCTGAACTCTTCGAGCGTGCGCGGATCGATGTCGAATTCGATGACCTCGCCCTTGCCGTCGCGCTTGAGCGCCTGATGGAACAGCATGTCCCATTTGTTGCCGAGGCGAAGCACGCGCAGCACGCCGTTGTCGGCGAGATCGCCGCACAGCTGCTGCGACATGCGCACGCGCACATGCTCGACGATCTGCTCCGTCTTGCGGACATGCGGGGCCAGCTCGGCCACCGCTTCCAGGATGAGGTGCAGGTTGCGGATCGAGACACGCTCGGCAAGCAGGAGCTTCAGCACCGCCTGCAGGCCGGAATAGGACATATGCGACGAGCAGATCTCATCGGCGAGCTTCTTGTATTCCGGATCGAGACGCTCGATCAGGATCTTGACGTCCTTATAGGACAGAAGCTGCGGCAGGTTGTTGCGGATGACTTCCGACAAGTGGGTCAGCACGACCGAGACGTTGTCGATCGGGTGGAAGCCTTCGCGCTTCAAGTCTTCGGCGAAGGTTTCGAGGATCGACACCGCCGGCATGCCGAAAGCGGGTTCGCGGATTTCGTCGCCCGGAATGCTCGGCTTGCGGCCGGATCCCGTCACCACGAGAACATCGCCGACGCGCAACGCGTTGGAGGCGATCGTCGTGCCGTGGATACGGATCTGATAGGACTTTTCCTGGATCGAGATATCGTCGGTGACCTTGATCTCCGGCACCACGAACCCGTATTGCGTGGCGAACTTCTTGCGCATCTTGCCGACGCGGAAGGCCAGTTCCTGGTGGGCGCCAAGCAGCCTGGTGGAGACCTGCTTGCCGAGCGCCAGCTCGATTTCGGAGGTCTTGAGGACCGACTTGACCGAGTCCTTTTCCGCTTCCTTGGTCTGGACGACCTTCTGCTCCTCGTCTTCGCGACGAGCCTTGTTCTCCGCCTCGATGCGGCGCGGAACGAGCCAGGCGCCGAAGCCCATCAGGCCGCCGAGTGCCATGAAGGGCAGGAAAGGCAGACCGGGGATGATCGCCAAAAGGGCCATCAGACCGGCCGACATCGAAAGGGCGCGCGGATAGCCGCTCAGCTGATCGACGACGGCCTTGTCGGTGGAGCCGGAGGTACCGCCGCGGGTGACCAGGAGGCCGGCGGCGAGCGAAACGATGAGCGCCGGGATCTGCGTGACGATACCGTCACCGACCGACAGCTTGACGAACACATCGGCCGCCTCGCCGATCGGCATGCTATGGCGGAAATAGCCGATGATGATGCCGCCGAAAATGTTGATGGCGGTGATGATAAGGCCGGCGATCGCATCGCCGCGCACGAATTTCGACGCACCGTCCATGGCCCCGAAGAAGGAGCTTTCTTCTTCCAGCTCGGAGCGGCGGCGCTGTGCCTCCTTCTCGTCGATGATGCCGGCCGAGAGGTCCGCATCGATCGACATCTGCTTGCCGGGGATGGCATCGAGAGTGAAGCGGGCGCCGACTTCCGCGATACGGGTGGCGCCCTTGGTGATGACGATGAAGTTCACCGTGACGAGGATCATGAAGACGATCACACCGATCACGAAATCGCCGGACATGACGAGGCCGGAGAAGCCCTGAATCACGTTACCGGCCGCGCCATGGCCCTCGTTGCCGTGCGACAGGATTACGCGCGTCGTCGCGATGTTGAGCGACAATCGCACCATGGTGGCGATCAGCAGAATGGTCGGGAAGGACGAGAAGTCCAGCGGCCTCTGGATCCACAGTGCCACCATCAGGATCAGCACCGAGAACGCGATCGAGAAGGCAAGGCCAAGGTCGATCAGGAATGGCGGGATCGGCAGGAAGAGGATGCAGAGGATGGCGACGATGCCGCCCGCAAATCCGAGATCGCGACCGCTCGGAGCTACTTTCGGAATGGATAGTGAAGGTGGTTGCGCCATGACTTTCCCGTCTCTTCATGAGATGGCGGCAGGAAGTACTCCTGCCAGTTCATGTCCTGCCTATAGGGCGAAGCTTGCGCGAAGGTGGGGGAACGAAAAACAACAGGCGGGCGGCTACCGGGTCAGAACCCCGATTGCACCCGCGAGAATACCAGATTGGCAAAAAGATTGATCTGTCCGCCGATAAACGGCGCGGTAATGCCGATCGTGATCATGATGGCGACGATCTTCGGCACGAAAGTCAGCGTCATCTCCTGGATCTGCGTCAGAGCCTGGAGAAAGGCGATAACGACACCCACGACCATCGCCACAAGGACCGCGGGTCCGGAGGCGATCAGGATCGTCCAGATCGCCGCCTGCATGATATCGAGAGCGTCGGCTTCATTCATTGCGCCGGTTCCGTGTATTTCAAGGTTTCGGCATCATGCCGAGTCGTCTTCGCCTGCAGTGGTTGCCGGAGCCTGATTCGAAAGGATGATACCCGGCTGGATGAGAACCTTATCACCCTTATCGGTGATCGCCACCAGACCGTCGGAATAGATTTCCACCTGTTTGATGAGGCCAGTGGTCTTGTCGTCGGCGCTGGTGATGTACTTGCCGACCATATCGGCGGCCTGCGAGAACGAGGTCGCCTGGATGAGCGACTGCAGGTTCGAGTTCATCTTCACCGACTGCTCGACCTGCGAGAAGGTGGCAAGCTGAGAAATCTGCTGGCTCGCATCCATCGGATCGGTCGGGTCCTGGTACTTCATCTGGGCGATGAGGAGCTGCAGGAAGTTGTCGTAATTCAGTCCTGCGGCCTTCGCGTCGCCCGATGCCGCCTTGCCGTTGCCGGCTGCGTAGGGGTTTTTGGTATTGATCGAGTCTACCGCCACGGTGCGATCTCCTTGCGAATCCGCTCGACGGTTGCCGGCGCGATTTCCCGATTGTTGAGGATGCGGTCTTCAATTGGATAGAGCGCGCGGATTGCCTTCAGAGCGTCAAAGGCGCGGCCCGATGCGACCATGCCGTCGATGCGCTTGAGTTCCGCCAGCATCTCATCGTCGGTGAAGCAGGTCAGCAGCATGGCTACCGATTTGCGGAACAGCGCGTTCGACTGTTCCTTGCCGTCCGGGTTGATAAGCATCATCTGGGCGATGAAGTAGAGCTGCCGAAGCGGCGTAGTCGCATCCTCCGGCTGAAGGACGTGGTTCTCCAGCAGGAACGTGACGTCATTGAGAAATTCCAGCGCGACCTTCCGATCAACGCGCAGGACCGCGCCGTTGATGAATATCCGCTCGCCGGATTTCAAAGAGATGCGAAGCGTACTTTTCATTTAAGTCCATCCCTGATGATGGTGGTCACTTCAATAATGCCCTGGTAATTCGTCGATTCACGATTTCTGATCTTCTCGCATTCCTTCAATATCCAGATTGCGATCGAGATCAGATCCGCTCGAAGTTCGTTGGCCAGCTCGTTGTCCGGATGTTTCAGATCCTCGACGAAGCGTATCCAGACACGGCGGGTATAGAACAAAGCCTCAACCGTGGTGCGCGTATAGGCGTTCTCATCGCGCGCTGCGATCAGAAGCTCGATAGAGCGATCCAGGGCCTGCCGTTCGCGATCCTTGGCGTTGGCAACGCCGTCCTCCATGATCTCGGCATATGAAAATTGGTACATTCATGTATCCTTCGTCACGAGCCTTCCTTTATTCATCAAAGGAAGTTGGCTAGGCTCAACTGCTGTATCTTCGCCGTTACGGTATATGCGGTCTCGAGAAGCGTCTTCATCGTGTTGAGACGGGTGGCCGCTTCTTCCGGATCGACGTTCTCCATCGATCCGAGACTGGTCTTCAGAATATCTTTCTGCGCCTGCAACCTTTCCTCAGCCTTGGATACGCGTTCGGTATAGATACCGACCGAGGTCCGCTGCTGGTTGATGCTGTTCTCGCTGTTCATCGCCTTGTTGATGACGCTTGTGGTACGTTTGGCCACGGCCGCGCGCGCATCCTTGTCCATCCCGGTCTGCAGGTACTCCATCGAGACGATCGATGCGAAAGCGAAGTTGCGCATGCCCTGGCTGTTGGCGTTGGTCGAGCTTTCGACCACTTCCGTCGGGCTGATACGGCTCTTCATGTTCTCGTCGCTCGCATCCGAGAAGAAGGTCTTCCAGAAGTCCTGGCCTGCAATCGCCGCCGGATGCGGCGGGCTTGTCAGTGGTGCCGAACCATTGAACTTGGCTTCCAGGTCATCCAGGAAGCCGTTCATCTGGGCGGCCGTCATCTGCTCCTTGCTTGGGATCGCATTCACCGAAAGGTAATTCGCGAGTTCGGTGGCGACCGCAGCCTTGGCCGGCGACCCCGGAGCGAAGTAATCGTCCAGCGGCTTCACGTCGGAATTGATGCCGGCAAAGATATATTCGCCTTGCACCGCGGTGTTGGCGAAGTTCGTGAAAGCATCAAGCGCGTCGGACATGGCCAGTCGCGCCGTCGCCAGGCTCGTTTCGTCAGCCGAGCTTCCAAGCGTCAAAATCGCGCTCTGAATCTTCAGGCCCTGCTCGTTCATGCTCTTGAGCGAAAGTTCGGCGGTTTGGAGACGCTGCGTCGCGAGCGAGGCCGTGGTCAAAAGCGAGTCGGTGCGGGTAATGTCGCGGGAAAGATCGATTGCGCGCGACGTATTGGCTCCGAGGGCGACGCCGAGGTCGGCGTGCTTCTGGCTCACCGCCTCCTGGTTCGCCTTCACCATCTCGCGCTGAACGTTCGAGATGGAGTTTCGCATCGTAGTCTGGATCGACAAGGTGGAAATGAAAGAGGTCTTCATGATCAGCTCGCAATATCCAAAAGGGCTTTCATCATATCATCGACCGTCGACATAAGCTTGGCTCCGGCCTTGTAGGACTGCTCGATATCGAGAAGCAGCGACAGTTCCTCGTCGAGGCTGACGCCCGTGTTGCTGGAAAACGCCTCGAGGCTGCGCGACAACATGGCCGTCTTGGTCTCGTCAGCGGCGGTGGCCGTGCTGCGAAGTTCCTCAAGCCAGCCCATCGAATCGGCCGCAAAAGAGAGGACGTCCGGCGCATCGGCGATTTCAGTGGCCGAAGCGAAGCCCATCGGGCTGGTCAGGTTTTCATTATACTTGTCGAGGAGGTCCGCATAGCTGCTGCCGCCGGTGTTGACGACATAGGTCGCGCCGTTGATGCCGCCGTCACGCACCTTGTCCGGCGTGCCTGCGGGCGGAACGACCACCGGATTGACGAAGATCCTCGAAGCGAGGCCTGGAACGATCGTGCCTGCGGCGGGAATGGCCGTCTGCTGTACGCCGGCGCCGTCCTTATATGTGAAGAGACCGGTCATCGGGGTCAGCGCGCCGGTCGGTCCGGTTTCGGCAAACGAAGTGATCAGACCGCGGGCGATTTCGTCGAGCTGGCTCTGGAAGGTCGGCGCGACCTTGTCGCGGATCTGCAAATGCGCCTGGATCGAGCCCTTGGCGGTCGTGTTGCCGGAATCTCCGGCCTTCAGCTGTACTCCGTCGATAAAGACGCCGTTACCGGTCGTCGATGCGTCGAAAGCAGTGGTCTGCTGGAATGTCACCTTGCGCGGCACCGTCTCGAACAGCGTCGTGCCGTCCGTGGTGTAGAGCACCATGTCGTTGCCGCCGCGCGTATAGGACGTGACGCCGACGATTTCCGAGATCTTCTTGACGAGGCCATCGCGCTCATCGAGAGAGTCGTTCGGATCGGTGCCGGCCGAAACCGCGTTCTTGACCTGGTTGTTGACGGTCTCGAACTTCGCAAGCAGCGCGTTTAGATCGGAGACATTCTGCTTGATCTGATCGTCCGCATCCTTGCGGATCTGCTGAAGCTTGTTGGAAGCGGTGTTGAGGCCGTTCGCAACGTCCCGTGCGCTCGAAATGAAGGAGATGCCGATGCCGGTATCGTTCGCCTTTCCGGCGAAGGCGTCGAGGTTGTTGCGGAAGGCCGCAATCAGCTTGGCGGGGGAGAGCTCGTTGTCGTTCCCCCCCATCAGGTTCTTGATCTCTGTGAGGCCGTCCAGCACCGTCCGCTGGCCGCTTGCGATAGACGAGCTTGCGATCGTCTGGCGCAGGAGCGGTTCGTTCTGCGAGCGTCCGATGTCGCCGATCACGGCCCCGTTGCCGCCGGTCACGACCAATGCGGATCGGCGGCTGTAATCGGGGTTCTGTGCATTAGCGATGTTCTTCGCCGTGACCGCCGACTGGGTGCCGGAGTTGGTGAAGATCGACTGTGCCGTAGACAATGCTGATGCGAGCGACATTTTTTACTAACCTCTTGAGACTTATTCTCTAGATCGTCCGTCCGATTATCTCTTCAGATTGATCAGGACGTCCATCAGATCCGAACCGGTCTGGAAGACCTTCGAATTCGCCGTGTAGACACGCTGCGATTCGATCATTTCGGTCAGTTCGCTGGCGATATCGACGTTGGAGCTTTCCAGCGCACCGGAGTAGATCTGGCCGAAAGCGCCGGTCTGCGGGAAGCCGATGGTGACGACGCCCGAGTCATTGGTCGGCAGGAAGACGTTGCCGTTCTGCGGGAGCAGCTTGTCGATGCTCGGAACCGTTGCAAGTGCGACCTGATAGATGGGGCGACGGCCGCCATCCTGATAGACTGCGGTGACCACGCCGTCGCCACCGATTTCGACGTCGGTGATCGGGCTCGGCGCGTTACCGTCGATAATGCCCTTGCCTGGAGTGAAGGCGCTTGCGAACTGGGTCATATCAGAGAGGTCGATCTTGATCGACTGTGCTGGGGTTGCCCCGTCGTTCGGGTCGGTGAAGGTGATAGCCTTGTCAGAACCCGTTGGCGGCGGGCCAGCTGCGTAGGTGCCAGCCTGGAGTTTGTTTGTATTCGGATCGAATACGAGATTCGCCGTCTGCTTGACGAGGTTGGCTGCCGGGGTCGCCGTGTAAGGGAAGCCGCCGTTGGTCGACTGATCCTGACGATAGACCGTGACTTCCCAGGTATCGGGACCAGTGCCGGTTTTGGTGTAGTAGAAGTCGTAGAGCACCTTGGCGCCAGCATGGTCGTAGGCGGTCAGCGAACTCTTGTTGGTGACAACGCTACCCGCGACGTTGTCGCTGGGACGAGAGCCAGCAGGCACTACCGCTGCCCCCTTGTTCAGGTTTGCCGGGAAGCTGCCGGTGCTGGACGGCGAAGACACCAGTCCGAAGTCATTGATATTGATTTCCTCGAGACCGTTGAAGCCGTTGACGACGGCGGCCGGCGGGTTCGAGCCGTAAGGATAACCCATCAGGTTGAAACCGGCGGTGTTCTTGAGGAAGCCCGTCGCATCCTTCACAAAAGCGCCGGCGCGGGTCAGGTAAGGCGTGCCGTTCGGATCGCTGACGATAAAGAAACCTTCGCCCTGGATGGCGAGGTCGGTCGACGACGTGGTGTACTGGATGCCGCCCTGCTCCGCGATGCTGTAGCGTACGTTGGTTTCGACGCCGCCGGAAGAATAGGAGCCCTGAGTGGAGGGCAGAACCAAGGAAGAGAACGCCGTGGAGGAGCGCTTGTAACCGACGGTGCTGGAGTTGGCGATGTTGTCACCAACGGTACCGAGACGGTTTGCCTGAGCGTTCATGCCCGAGACGGCCGTTTTCATGGTGCCGAAAATACTCATAGGAAATCTCCTTTTTGTCTGATGGAGAGAGTAAGTGGCGGGCCTTGCGTGAAGCTGTCTGCTTACGTTCCCCGCCGAAAATATGCGGCAAGGCCCTTTTTAAGAAAATCAGTTCCAGTCGATGCAATAACCAAGGAAACGCTTGGAATCGACCGGATCGAAGCCGAGCTTCTTGCGCAGCTTCTTGCGCAGCTTGCTGATGTGGCTTTCGACGACGTTCTCTTCGACTTCCTCGTCGAAGATGCCGTAGATGGCGTTGAAGATCTGGGTCTTGGAAACGCGGCGACCGCGGTTGGAGACCAGATATTCGAGGATGCGGCGCTCGCGGCGCGGTAGTGCGAAAACTTCGCCATCGATTTCAGGATCGCGGCCGTCGGAGAAAACCCGGATCGAACCGATATCGGTGAAATTCGAAATCGCCTTCAGCCGGCGACGGATCGCAGCGGCACGCGCCAGGATCTCGCGAGGATGGACGGGCTTGCGCACCACGTCATCCACGCCGCTGTCGAAGAAGGCAAGGGTCGCCTCCAGGGAAGGCTGATCGCTGACTGCGATCACCGGTGCCATGGACCGGTCGCGGATGGCCCGCGGCAGTTCGAGCGCACGCTCGCCCTGACCGATCAGGAAGGCTTCGACCGCGGCAATATCCGCATCAGCTGCCGTGCCCACCCATTCGCCGAATTCTTTTGGATCGAAACCCTGGGAAGGAATTCCTTCACGTCCAAAAAGAGATGTGTATCCGTCTTTCACGAGCTCACGCTCATCAACCACTACGATCATTCGTCCGCCTCCGAATCACTTGTGGTGTTTCAATGCGTCTATGGGTACGAATCGACGGAATCTGAGACAAGCTGTGTGAAGTTAACCAAACAAATTAATAGTTGATTAAGAATTGCCCCGCGATTTGCACTAGATGTAGTGGGTGCGCCATTTTCGGACACAAATTTCCGGTGGAAAAATTAACACATCGTAAAAGAAGGCTTGCATGGCAATTTTCGCCATAAATGCAAATCGCTGCAATTTTGCGATTCTTTATTTTAACGATTCAACCTCGGATTGCTCATCCGGCGCAGAACCGGGAAGCGTTGGAAGTCCATTCTCCATAGCCGGTCGCCACGAGATTGCTGATCACGCGGCAGACATATTGCTTCTGCGCGGGATTGTTATTCGGGCCGGCGTGGTATCGAGCTACCGCCATCGTCCACGTCTCATGCTTGTCGTGGAGATTGCGGAGAAACTTTGCCGCGTATTCCACGTTGCGTTTTGGATCGAACATTTCCTCCGGCGAGGAGAAATTTTCGCCGTGGAAATGATGATTGATCTGCATGCAGCCGATGTCGATGAGCTTCATGCCCTGCCGCTTGGCGTCGTAAAAGGTCGTCATTGCCGCCTGCTGCGAGGGCGGGAAATAGGCCTTTCCTTCGACGTTCATGGCATAGGCGCTGAGGCTGCCCTTGCGGCCGGTCTCGGTCAGACCGACCGAATAGAGGATACCTTCCGGCACGCCGTATTTCGCCGCGGCGGCCTGAATTTCCCGCTCGCAGATCCCCGAACCGACGAGCGCGCCTGCTGTCTGCGCACTCGTCGCCGGCGATCTCACCGGCGTTCGGCGCGCCGCAGGAGCGCCGCTGGAAGGTACCGTCCTCCCGGTAGGCGTCGCCCTGCCGGGAGGTGCGGCGGGGGCAGCTGCGCCTTGCTGCGTCCCCCAACCTCCCGTGCTGAAGAGCGACCCGGCGTCAGCGTCAAAGGTAGAGCTGACCAGGACGAGTGCCGCCAGGAGCGGTGCCCGCCACATTGTCCGATGCCGCGTCATTTACGTTCCTCATCCCCTGGTCAGCCGGCTGGTTGCCGCCATTCTGCTGCTGGCCGCGGCCGGCCGCCTGGCCCTGCCGCCCGCCTTCAGCCATGGCCTGCTGGCCGGACTGGCCGGCCTGGCCCTGCTGGCTGCTGGTCCCGTCCGAATCCGCCGTGGGCGCGATGCTGATGGTCACCTGGTCGACGGTAAAGCCCTGGGCCCGCAGCGCATCCAGGATGCTGCCGCTGTCTTCCGTGAGTTGCCGATAGGCGGCCCGGGTCTCGACGGTCAGATGAACGTTGAGTTCCTCGCCGTGAAGCCGCAGCGTTGCCGTCACCGAGCCGAGGTCGTGCGGGTTCATCTGCAGTTTCAGCGTATTCACGACATTGCCGGTGCTGCTTTGCGCGGCGGCATTGGAAAGCGCGGCACTCGGGCTCATCGCGCCTGCCCATTCCGGGTCTCCCGCCAGCATGGCCGTGAGATTGGCGCCGTTCGAATTCGGAGCAAGTCCGAGGAACCGGCGCGCATCGAGCACGGTGACGTTTTCCGCGACGCTGTTCGACGACGATCTGAATTCCGCCGTGCGCTCGCCCCGACCGCCACCGACCGCCATGTCCACATGCTGGTCGGTGCGCGCATTGCTGAAACGGAAGAGACGCGAGCCCGGAGCACTTGCCTCGGTACCCGCCGGCGCAGAAAGCGGGTCGCCTTCGACCTCACCCCGTACACCGGCGTGCTTGGAATCCTTGGCCGCCAGGGCATCGACCTCGTGCCCGTTGCCATCCTGGCCCTTGGTCCGCTTGGCCGCCGGTTGCCCGGCGGCATTCCTCGATACCATGGCGCTGATCTCGCCCACGCTGGTTTCGCCGCTCAAAAGCGACAGCATGTCGGTGATCTTGGCATCGTCGGCGACCAGCATGGAGACATCGAGATCTTCGACGCCCTCCGTCTGGCCCGCGGCATCCTTCTTGGAGGCGCCAGCCCGCTTGCCTGACACCTCGTCGGATTTCCGCGCGACGGCTTTCGCCGCCTCAAGGGCCTCGCGAAGCTTCTTTTCGGCAGGCGTCAGCCGCTTCTCGTCGAGCTCCTTCGCATCTGCCTTTGAGGCCCCGGCGGATTTCTCCGCCTCCTCGGCCGGACGGCGAAGGGATTCCGGCTTGATATCGATGATCGGCTTTGGCTTGCCGTGTTTCACGTCGCCGGCCATACGCTCTTGCGCAGAAGACGCATGCGCGTCCTCTTCCGCTACGCCGTCCGCGTGCTGCGAAGGCATGTCGCGATCGAAGCCGGACAAGGCATCGGAGAAGCCGCCAGCCGAACCGTCGGCACCCTTGCGACCGGCAACGCCCTGCTTCGCAGACGAAGCCGCGTCGGCTGCGCCAGTCTTACCACCACCAAGAATGTCAGTAATCATTTGGAAGCGTTCTCCTCCTTCAGCATTTCGTCGATAGCATTCAATTTCGAACGACCGCTATCGACGAATGTCTGGAAGGCCGGATCGAATTTGGCAGCGGTGCCGGCCAGCGGACGTTCCGTGGCGGGGGCAGGCCCAGCGATCTCATTTCTGGGCAACGCGACTGGAGATTTCGCGTCTTCTGTATTGTTCACTTTGATAGCTTTATCTTGTGCGAGGCTGTCGACCGTCGGCCGGCTAACGACTTGCTCCGCCACCACTTTTGCGGCCTGCCGCAAGGCACGGTCACGCGGCGAAAGGGTTTCCTCGGGAACCTCGGCTATCGCCTGCATGGCAGCCCCGATGTCCTTTGTCGGAATATTGGCAAAGCCACCGTAAAGCTTCGCCAAGGCCTCCGGAGTGGGGCTTCCGGCGGGCGTTTCGGCCTTTGCCGAAGCGAGACGCGCGAGATCGTTCTTGCCGGCGATCGCTGCCGAACGGGCGACCCGCAGGAAAATCTCCCGCCGCCGGTCGGCGTCCATGAATTCCAGCGCACCGTCGATGTCATCCTCGGTGATCTCGCCGAAGTGGCCGACGACCAGCTGCACGAAGAAATCCGCGAACTGGCTGGCATAGGGTGAATGGATGAAACGCCGCGCATATTTTCGCGAATACGAGAGCCCCTGCTCCACCATATTGGCATCGACGGCGATCGCGACCGAGCGGCGTAAGGCGGCTTCCTCGATGATCGTGCCCGGCGCCGTCAGCCGCGCCCAGTCGTAGAACACCAGAGCACCCTTCGGATCCTTGCCGACCATCACGTTACCGCTGACGAGCGAAAGGTAGGGACCGATTTTCTCGTCCCGATACTCCTTGGCCATTTCACTCAGGCTTTTTTCGATCAGGGTGCCCCGGCCGCCGAGATATTTCCTCAGCGCATCGGCGACACGATTGTCGAAATTGCCCGCGACGTCGCGCGAGGCGAGATATTCGAGCGTGGCAGGGTTGCCGCCACTCATGGCGTAGATCAGAGCGGCATCGACATTGCGCGGGTCCTCGAAGATCGACGGGTCGGCGGTCCGCAGGCGCTGGTCGATCGTGCCCAGCATGAAGCGCTGCATCTCGGCGGCCGAATGATCGCCGAGCACGACGGAGTCCTGGACGAATTGCAGCGATCTGAGCATCGCATAGGGCGCAAGGTCCGCACGATCCTGAGCCGATGCCGCAGGCGCGAACGCGACCCCGAAAACGAGGCCTGCCGCAACCAAGGACTTTATGCCCACAGCCATCACTATCCCTCGTCCGCCTCGAGCAGGATTTCGATACGGCGGTTGGCCGCGGCGAGCGGGTCGGCAGGAACCTGCAGACGCCTGTCGGCGAAGCCGGATACCTGCTTGATGCGATCCTCCGCCAGGCCGCCATGCACCAGCATGTAATAGGCGCTATGGGCGCGCGACATGGAAAGACGCCAGTTGTCGTTCTCGGTACCCTTGAACTGACGGCCGTCCGTATGTCCGCGCAGGACAATGCTGCCCTTGCGGCCCTTGAGGATCTGGCCGATCTTCTCCATCGCCAGGACCATTTCGCGGCGCGGCACAGCGGAACCGATATTGAACATCGGATCATCGGTCTGATCGGAGATCGATACCAGCAGGCCGCCTTCCGCGGGCGTGACGACGAGACCTTCCGCAAGCTTGCCGGCAACACCGGAAATCTGCTGCTGGATCTCCTTCTTCAGCTCGTCGGCAGCCTTCAGCTCGGCCTGCTCTTCCGCTTTCGCGCCGTCCTCCGGTTTCTGTCCGTTGAGGTTGGCAGGCTTGGTAGCCTGGGCGCCCGACGGCGTCTGCGGCTTGTCGAGCTGGGTCGGATCGGGGCGCGGGATCGGAATGGCGACGGCCATCTGGGTCTGTTGCAGCTGGTTCTTCGCTTCCGTCGATTGCGGCACCTGCTGATATTGCGGCGCCTGCCCCATCTGAGCCAGCGGATCGTCGCTCGCCGTGGTCTTGACGGCCTTTTCGGGGCCCTCGGCGCGGGTCATCTGCATCTGCTTGGTCCAGAAATCCGGATCGAAGGGATCGCGATAGGCCTGACCGCCGTCGGCACCGGTCGCGGGACCCGAATCACTGGCTCCGCCCTCGCCCTTGGCGCTGACATTCGCCTGCTGGCCCACTTGCTGGGCGATCTCGGCAAGAACGGAATAGGGGTTTTCGAAGAAATCCGCTTCGGAGTAATTGGGCTCGTCGCCCGATGTCGAGGTCATGTCCTCGCCGGTCGCGGCTGCGGAACCCTGAACGTCGCCATCCGCCTTGACCTTCGACTTCTCGCCGTTCTCCTGGCCCTCGGCCGCATCGACCGGCTTTTCCAGGCCCTTGGAGGCAGGGGTCTCGTCGGAAAGCTTGATGGGATTGAAATAGCTCGCCATCGAGGCCTTCGTCTCCTCGTTGGCGGCGTTGACAAGCCACATGACGAGGAAGAACGCCATCATCGCGGTCATGAAGTCGGCATAGGCGATCTTCCAGGCGCCACCATGGGCGCCATCGTCGTGTCCGCCCCCGTGCCGCTTGACGATGACGACCTCGTTCTTGCCGTGGTGATGGTTTTCGCCTTCGCTCATCCCAATACCTTCTTCAGACTCGCCAGCCATGCCGACATGCGGGTCACAAGGGCGGTCTCGCCGATGTCGACTGCAATATCGAGGTCAGGCGCTTCGATATGGCGTAGGAGCGCGGTGGGCTCTCCAAGCGCAGTTTTCAGTTTTTCGAACAGGTGCACGGGACCGCGGACCGTCAATGTTCCAACGTCGCCCTCGAGCATGGCACTGCGGATGATATCCGCCATGTCGGATATCGCTTTGGCGACCAGCGCTTCATCGATGAGAGGCGACAGGATCCTTGCCGTCTGGTCGCTGACCGCCTGCGCCGTCAGTCCGGCGATATCCTGAAGCCCGGTCGCGATCGTCGCAGCCGCTTCGTTTTCATACTTTTCGCGCAGCGCCGCCAGCTCTTCCGCGTGTGCGGCAAGAAGCGCCTGCCGCTCTTCCTCAAAACGCTGCTGAAGCTCTTCGGAGGCCGCATCGTGGCCCTTCGCATAGGCTTCGGCGCGCTCGGCCTCGATATCGACAGGCTCCTCGACTATCGCCGGAAGCGCCAGGTCGGCGTCGAGGCCATCGCCGAAACCATCGTCCAGCATGGGTAGCGGTAGGGTCTGCGGCTCGCTGAAATCCTTCAGGTAGCGGGCGAGCGAAGCACTCATCGAGCGTCTCCCTGCCCAGCCGTCGCCTTTCGTGCGGAGCTCGTCATGAGCCTCCCGAAAGTGCAAATCGTCACCGCTGCAATCATCGTATCATCCCGACAAGGTTGCCATTCGTTTGTCTTCGGCGAACACAGGACACTTCGCCTCACTTTAGCGGAACGGTAGGAAGTTAAACTTGCGCGAGGATGAAGATACCGCACCGCCTCGAACCTCGCGGACGGGCTCGAATGAGTGTCATGCGGCGACGGGGCCGACCGGCGCCGCCTATTTCTAGCCCTGCCGGAACAACTGCAGGATGTTTTCCGCATTGGTGTTGGCGATCTGAAGCGACTGGATGCCGAGCTGCTGTTGGGTCTGCAGCGCCTTCAGACGCGTCGATTCCTCGTTCATGTCCGCATCGACCAGTCGGCCGACACCCTTGTCGATCACGTCGGTCAGCGAGGCGACGAAGCTTTCCTGCAGGTCGATGCGCTTCTGGATCGAACCCAGGCTCGAAGCGGCGCTCGTCATTGCCAGAAGCTGCTTGTCGAGGAAACGCTCCATCATATCAAGCACGGCGTCGTTGTTCGGCGCCGATCCCGGAACCATCGTGTTCATCTTGACGGCGAGATCGTCCAGCTTGTTGATGTCGAGATTGGTGACGGATATGCCGAGTTTTCGATTGTTGAGATTGTTCGCGGCTGTCACGACAAAGTAATATTTCGTCGTCCCGTCGTCATGTGCCGGGGTCGTCACCGCAGGCGCTGTCGCCGGATCGGTAGTCGTCACACGCGCCCACTTGCCTTCGGCGACCTTGAGATAGGAATTACCGCCGACGGTGTAAATGCTCGTATCGGTTGTGTTTGTATCCGCACCCAGGGCCGTCAGCTGGCTTTCCGTGAGGAACGAAACGGCATAGGATGCATTGGTCGCGCCCATCGTGCCGTTGCTGGTCGTCATGTCGACGGCGACTTCGCTTTCGGCGACGAACTTGACGGACGAATCCAGGATGCCGAGATTGCCGCCGTTGAGGTCGAAAAGGACGGTCTTCGAATCGAGCGTGTAATCGACGGTCTTGACCGCGACCTCGCCGGATGCCGTGCGGGTGAACGACGCGACGACCTGTTTGACGACCGGTTTTTCCTGGGCGTTGGTGCCGCCGTCGCTGATATAATCCTGAAGCCAGTTTTCGCCGGAGAAGGTCGCCGAATCCGAGATGCTCTTCAATTGCTCCTGGAGCTGGGCGATTTCTTCCTGGATCTTGCCCCGATTAGAGCCGACGCCATAGGCCGCAACGATCTTGGACTTGATTTCGACGACCGTGTCGATGGCGCTTTCCATCGCCGTATAGGCGGTGTCGACCTTGGCGGCGCCGAGGCCAAGCGCATCCTGGATCGTCGAAAGGGCGTGATTGTCGGACCGCATCGTCGTTGCGATCGACCAATAGGCGGCATTGTCGGCGGCAGTCTGCACGCGCATGCCCGAGGAAACCCGCGCCTGGGTCACTTCCATGCTGCGATCGATCGAACGCAATGTTTGCAGGGCAGCCATAGCGGCGGGGTTGGTCAGGATACTGGTCATCGGCCGTGCCTCGGTCAAATGGTCTGGAAATCCGGAGTCTTCCACCGGAAACGACGAGAGGCATCATGCGTACCGCCACGAGAGCATCACAGATGCGGGCGGTCTGTCGTTCTTAACAAATCGTTAATTCGACAGTTATCAAAGCCGGTCGAGGATTGGCAAGACGTTAATGAAGTCTTAACGGCGTTATCCGACAAGCGTGCAGGTTTCGCGCAAGCCACGCCCCAAACGCGAAAAACCGCGCCCCTTTCGGGACGCGGTCTTCTTTCCGGAATATTTGCTATCACGTCAGCAGAGCGGGACGAAACCGCTCCTAGCCTAGAGCGCCGCCTACTGACGGAAGAGCGACAGAATATTCTCGGAACTGGTGTTGGCGATCGAGAGGGACTGGATCGCAAGCTGCTGCTGGGTCTGCAGGGCCTTGAGCCTGGTCGATTCCTCGCTCATGTCGGCATCCACCAGTCGGCCGATGCCGCTGTCGATGGAGTCCGTGAGCTTGGAGACGAAATCCTCCTGCATGTCGATACGCTTGGAGATCGACCCGAGCTTCGCCGTCGCGCTGATGAGCTTTTCGAGCTGACCGTCGACGAATGAGTTGAGGGCCGCCATGAGGTCCTGATCGGTGGCTTTCGTCCCCATGCCGAGGTAGCTGGTACCGTTCGAATTGCGGTAGTCGTCGAGCTTGGTGATGTTCAGTTCGGAGATGGAGATGTTGGAGGCGTACTTGATGCCGGCCGTAGCGGTTGCGCCAGCCGAGAAGTCGTAACCCTTGGTCGTGTAGATCGCGTCGATGTAGGCGCCACCGATCTTGATGAGGTAGGTACCGCTGGTGCCTGCGGTGTAGATACCGTTGGTGTCGCCCTTCATGTAGACGCCGCCGCCGACATCCTTCCACAGTGCGTCCGTTGCATAGACGGCAGCCGTGTTGATCTTGCCGAAGTATTCCTTGTGGTTGGTCGTGCCGTCGTCATAGTCGATCGCGCGGAAACCATTGTAGGAATTGCCGTCGAGCAGACCGCCGTGGCCGCCGGAAAGGTCGAACAGAACGTTGCTTTCGTTGAGGATTACATCCACCGACTTGACTGCGACATTGCCGTCCGGATCGCGGATGAACGAGCTCACGACCTGCTTGACGACCGGGTTGGCCGCATAGACCAGGCCCGTGGTGGCGTTGGTGGCGCCGCCGACTTCGGCCTGCAGCCAGTTTTCACCCGAGAACGAAGCCGAGGAGGTGATGCTCTTCAGCTGATCCTGAAGCTGGGAAATTTCCGCCTGGATCTTCGCCTTGTCGACACCTGCCTCGGAGGCGGTGACGAGCTTGTTCTTGATTTCCTTAACGACGTCGACAACGCTTTCCATTGCGGAATAGGCGGTATCGACCTTTGCGGCGCCGAGGCCGAGAGCGTCCTGGACTGCGGAAAGAGCGCCGTTGTCGGAACGCATGGTGGTCGCGATCGACCAGTAGGCGGCGTTGTCGGAAGCGGTACCGACGCGCAGGCCGGAGGAAACGCGGCTCTGCGTGGTCTGCATCTGGGTGTCGATGCTGCGGAGAGTCTGGAGCGCAGACATAGCTGCGATATTGGTAAGAATGCTGGTCATTTTGGTTGCCCCTTGATTGGCTAGATGGAAGGGACATTTCCGGGATCACACCGGTGAACGTTGGCTTGGCCTGATGCCTGTTAACCTTTTCTTCGTCTTGGTTAACCCATCGTTTCGATGAGCTCATTTAGGGTCGAAATGGTTAACAAAGGTTAAACGGCATTTACGAAAGTTAACAAAAACTACCGACCACGGAAAAAACCTCCAGGCACGAAAAAAAGCCGCGCCCGGTGGGGGCGCGGCTTCTTGAGGTGATATCTGCCCGTCTTATTAACGGAAGAGGGTCAGGATGTTCTGCGAGTCCGAGTTTGCAATCGAGAGCGACTGGATCGCCAGCTGCTGCTGGGTTTGCAGTGCCTTGAGCTTCGTCGATTCCTCGTTCATGTCCGCATCCACCAGGCGGCCGACGCCCTTGTCGATCGAGTCGGTGAGCTTCGAGACGAAGTCAGTCTGCAATTCGAGACGCTTCGATACGGCGCCGAGCTTGGCAGCCCCGCTCGCCATCGCTTCCAACTGGCCATCGACGAACGAGGTCAGTGCCGCCATGAGGTCTTCGTCACTGGCTCTGGTACCCAGACCCAGATAGCTGACGCCGCTGGAGTCGCGGTAGTCCTTGAGCTTGGTGATGTCGAGGTCGGAAACCGAGATGTCCGTCCCGTATTTGATGCCGCCGGTTGCCGTCGCACCAGCCGAGAAGTCGTAGCCCTTGGTGGTGTAGATCGCGTCGATGTAAGCGCCGCCGACCTTGATCATGTAGGTACCGTTGGAGCCCGAAGAATAGACGCCGTTGGTGTCGCCGCGCATGAACACGCCGCCGCCAATGTCCTTCCAGACAGAGTTGGTCGCATAATACGAGGACGTGTTGATCTTACCGAAGTATTCCTTGTGGTTGGTCGTGCCGTCGTCGTAGTTGATGGCGCGGAAACCGTTGAGGGCGTTCTGGTCAAGAAGACCGCCGCGGCCGCCGCTCAGGTCGAACAGGACGTTCTGTTCGTCGAGGACCACGTTGATGGTCTTGACCGAGACGTTGCCGTCGGCGTCACGGACGAACGAACCGACGAGCTGCTTGGTGATTTCGCTGGAGCCATAGATGACGCCGGTGGTGGCGCTCTGCGAACCGCCGATTTCGGCCTGCAGCCAGTTTTCGCCGGAGAACGAGGCAGAAGAAGCGATGCTCTTCAGCTGGCTCTGCAGCTGGGTGATTTCTTCCTGAACCTTGGACTTATCGACGCCCGGTTCGGACGCTGCGACCAGCTTGTTCTTGATTTCCTTGACGACGTCGATGGCCGATTCCATGGCGGAATAGGCGGTATCGACCTTGGCGGCGCCGAGGCCGAGGGCGTCCTGGACTGCGGAGAGTGCGCCGTTGTCGGAACGCATGGTGGTCGCGATCGACCAGTAAGCGGCGTTGTCGGAGGCAGTGCCGACGCGCAGACCGGAGGAAACACGGCTCTGCGTGGATTCCATGTCGGTCGCGAGACCGCGCAGGGTCTGGAGAGCAGACATAGCTGCAATGTTGGTCAGAATACTTGTCATTTTAGGTGCCCCTTGAGTGGCTGATTACGAAAAGGGACATTCCGGATTTCACCGGGAACGGCGGGCAGCATCATGCTTGTTAACCATTTAATTTTCTTGGTTAACTCACCGTTTCGATGCTCCTAGGTAAACCCAATATGGTTAATGAAGATTGAAACAGATTAGGAAAATGAAAAAAGCCGCGTCCGAATTCGGACGCGGCCCTTTTTCGGGTCCGTGGCGCGGTCAGCCTCCGCGCCATTTTCCCTATTTCGATTAACGGAACAGCGACAGGATGTTCTGCGAGTCGGAGTTGGCGATCGAGAGCGACTGGATGGCCAGCTGCTGCTGGGTCTGCAGTGCCTTGAGCTTCGTCGACTCTTCGTTCATGTCGGCATCCACGAGACGACCGACACCCTTGTCGAAGGAATCCGTCAGCTTGGAGACGAAGTCGGTCTGCATATCGAGACGCTTCGAAACCGCGCCGAGCTTGGCAGCCGCGCTGTTCATCGCTTCGAGCTGGCCATCGACGAACGAGGTCAGTGCAGCCATGAGGTCTTCATCGCTGGCTCTGGTACCGAGGCCGAGGTAGCTGACGCCGCTGGAGTCGCGGTAGTCTTCGAGGCGGGTGATGTCGAGGTCGGAAACCGAGATGTCGGTGCCGTACTTGATACCGGCAGTCGCCGTTGCACCAGCCGAGAAGTCATAACCCTTGGTGGTGTAGACTGCGTCGATGTAAGCGCCGCCGACCTTGATCATGTAGGTGCCGTTGGAGCCCGAAGAGTAGACGCCGTTGGTGTCGCCCTTCATGAATACGCCGCCGCCGATGTCCTTCCAGAGAGCGTTGGTGGCGTAGTAGGCAGACGTGTTGATCTTGCCGAAGTATTCCTTGTGGTTCGTCGTGCCGTCGTCGAAGTTGATGGCGCGGAAACCGTTAAGGGCGTTCTGGTCGAGAAGACCGCCGTGACCGCCGGAAAGGTCGAACAGAACGTTCTGTTCGTCGAGGACGACGTTGATGGTCTTGACCGAGACGTTGCCGTCTGCATCGCGGATGAACGAACCAACCAGCTGCTTGTTGATCTCGCTGGAGCCATAGATGATGCCGGTGGTCGCGCTCTGCGAACCGCCGATTTCAGCCTGGAGCCAGTTTTCGCCGGAGAACGAAGCGGAGGAAGCAATGCTCTTCAGCTGGCTCTGCAGCTGGGTGATTTCTTCCTGGACCTTGGACTTGTCGACGCCCGGTTCAGAAGCTGCAACCAGCTTGTTCTTGATTTCGGTGACTACGTCGATAGCCGATTCCATGGCGGAATAGGCGGTGTCGACCTTGGCGGCGCCAAGACCAAGAGCGTCCTGAACGGTCGAGAGAGCGCCCTTGTCGGAACGCATGGTGGTCGCGATCGACCAGTAGGCAGCGTTGTCGGAAGCAGTGCCGACGCGCAGACCGGAGGAAACGCGGCTCTGCGTCGATTCCATCTCGTTGCCGATACCGCGCAGGGTCTGGAGCGCAGCCATAGCTGCAACGTTGGTAAGAATGCTAGTCATATTGATTGCCCCTTGAATGGCTCATTGTAGGAAGGGACATTCCGGATTACACCGGGAAACGCGGACAGCATCATGCTTGTTAACCATTTAATTTTCTTGGTTAACTCACCGTTTCGATGCTTCTAGATAACCGCAATATGATTAAGGAAGATTGAAGCGAAACAGAAAATGAAAAAGGCCGCGTCCGAATTCGGACGCGGCCTCTTTTTGAGGTCAATGGCGCGGTCAGCCCCCGCGCCATTTCCCTGGTTCGATTAGCGGAACAGCGACAGGATGTTCTGCGAGTCGGAGTTGGCGATCGAGAGCGACTGGATGGCCAGCTGCTGCTGGGTCTGCAGTGCCTTGAGCTTGGTCGACTCCTCGTTCATGTCGGCATCCACGAGGCGACCGACACCCTTGTCGATCGAGTCGGTGAGCTTCGACACGAAGTCCGACTGCATGTCGATGCGCTTCGATACGGCACCGAGCTTGGCAGCCGCGCTGCTCATCGATTCCAGCTGGCCATCGACGAACGATGTCAGTGCCGCCATGATGTCTTCATCGCTGGCTTTGGTGCCGAGACCGAGGTAGCTCGCACCGTTCGAGTCGCGGTAGTCCTTGAGCTTGGTGATGTCGAGATCGGAAACCGAGACGTCGGTGCCGTACTTGATGCCGGACGTTGCGGTCGCACCAGCCGAGAAGTCGTAGCCCTTGGTGGTGTAGACTGCGTCGATGTAAGCGCCGCCGACCTTGATCATGTAGGTGCCGTTGGAGCCCGAAGAGTAGACGCCGTTGGTGTCGCCCTTCATGAATACGCCGCCGCCAATGTCCTTCCACTGCGCGTTGGTCGCGTAGTAGGCAGACGTGTTGATCTTGCCGAAGTATTCCTTGTGGTTGGTCGTGCCGTCGTCGTAGTTGATGGCGCGGAAACCGTTGAGGGCGTTTTGGTCGAGAAGACCGCCGCGGCCGCCGGAAAGGTCGAACAGGACGTTGGTTTCGTCCAGAACAACGTTGACGGTCTTGACCGAAACGTTGCCGTCGCTGTCACGAACGAACGAACCGACCAGCTGCTTGTTGATCTCGCTGGAGCCATAGATGATGCCGGTGGTGGCGCTCTGCGAACCGCCGATTTCGGCCTGGAGCCAGTTTTCGCCGGAGAACGAGGCGGAGGAAGCGATGCTCTTCAGCTGGCTCTGCAGCTGGGTGATTTCTTCCTGGACCTTGGACTTGTCGACGCCCGGTTCAGCGGCGGCAACCAGCTTGTTCTTGATTTCGGTGACGACGTCGATGGCCGATTCCATGGCGGAATAGGCAGTGTCGACCTTGGCGGCGCCAAGACCGAGAGCGTCCTGAACGGTCGAGAGCGAACCCTTGTCGGAACGCATGGTGGTCGCGATCGACCAGTAAGCGGCGTTGTCGGAAGCGGTGCCGACGCGCAGACCGGAAGAAACGCGGCTCTGCGTGGATTCCATGTCGTTGCCGATGCTGCGCAGCGTCTGAAGCGCGGCCATCGCCGACACGTTGGTGAGAATGCTAGCCATAGTTGATTGTCCCTTTGAACTAAATACTTGGAGGGGGGACATACCGGACTGTATATTTTACCGGCACTTCGGTCCGGCATCATGCCAACTCGGTCTCTTCGATCTGAAGCAGTACCAAACCCGTCGTGTGAGGCAAATCTCGCAGCAAATCCTTGCTAAGTTCTTTAAAGAGCACGAGGACCTGAAAACCGTTCGGGCGGCATAATTAACGGACGGTATACGAAGCGCCCGCTCCGCCGAGGTCGGCTTCATGCAAGCTTGGCTTGCCACGATGCGCGGTGAAGCCGATTTGCCGGGACGCCGGCACAACTTTACTGGAGCGGGAAGCCTTGAAACCCCTGAAGATACAACGGCAATATGTCGCAGCTCAAAACCACTTCGACAAAAAAGAATATCACGATGTATTGGGCATCCTGAACAAGCTGCTGGACGTTCACAAGGATCCGAGGCACTACGCACTCCTGGGCGCAACGCTGCTGAAGCTCAAGATGAAGACCGAGGCCGCCCAGGCTTTCCAAATCGCCGGCGAGATGGAATCTCCGCACAAGCTCAAGTACACGCGCGAAGCCATGCGGCTTCATTTCTCCAATAACGACGACATCAACGTCCTGCGCCTAGGAGCGCGAAACCTCAAAGAGGCGATTGCCGATCCGGATATGGCAGTCCTCATGTCCGGCGCCCTGATGCGCCAGGAACTGGACGGTGCCGAAGCCTTCCGCAATACGCTCGCAAAAAGCGACGAGCCGACACACCGGCAGCTTGCAGCCCGCTCGATCCGGCTGCAGGACCGCAGCGACGAAGAGAACAAGTGCATTCTCGAGATCTTTGAGAAAGACCCCGAGGACCGGATCGTGCGCAATTTCTATCTCTCGGCAATGAGAGATGCGCTCGACTACGATGTCATCCGGAAATACGAACCGATCCAGCTGGAGGAAATCGCCAGGGGCGAATTCGAAGCCGTTGCCGACGAAGTCTCGCTCTTTAACCTGCGCTGGTGCGACGACGAAAAAACGAACGCCGTCGCGGGCTCCAGAATGGGCGAGCGGAAACCCAAGAATGCCGCCTCGAAAAGGCATAACATGCCGCATCGCTGGGGCCATAAACTGCGCATAGGCTACCTTTCTGCCGACCTTTGGACGGAACACGCGGTCATGAAGGCGCTTCGCGGCATCCTAGAATCGCACGATAAGAGCCGTTTCGACATCACCCTCTTCTGCAACGCTCCCGCCGAGCGCCTGCGCAACGACAACAACGCCATCCGCGAGGAATGGGGCCGGGTCGTCCGTATCCGCGGGATGACGGATGACGAGGCGGCCGAAGCCATCAAGGCCGAGAACATCGACATCCTTGTCGATCTGCAGGGCCACACCGCGGAAAACCGGGTCTTCGTAATGAACCGGCCGACCGCGCCGGTGCATGCGACGTGGCTCGGCTATCCGGGCACGGTGGTCAATGTCGACATCGACTACCTGATCGCCGACAGCACGGTGGTGCCGGAAAGCTCCTTCCCGAACTATTACGAGAAGGTCGTCTGGATGCCCGAGACGTTCTTCCCGAACGAAGCCGTCCATCGCCCGATGCCGCAGCCCATCGATCGGGCGCTCTGCAACATGCCCGAGGACGCCTTCATCTTCTCGTGCTTCCACAGCCACTGGAAATTCACGCCCGCAACGATCGACCTTTGGGTACGCGTTCTGAAGGAAACGCCGGAAAGCTTGCTCTTCCTGATCTGCCGCGAACGGTTCGGCGCACGAAAGAACCTCATCAAGGCTTTCGCGGAAGCGGGGATCCCCGAAAGCCGGCTCATGTTCGGCGATCGCGTCAACAACTATGCGGCCTATATCAACCGCATCGGCCTGACGGATCTCGGCCTCGATACCTACCCGTATAACGGTCACACGACGACCTCCGAGAAGCTCTGGGCCGGACTTCCGATGCTGACCTACAAGGGCAAGAATTTCGCATCCCGGGTGAGTGAAAGCCTGCTGAATTCGCTCGGATTGCCGGAGCTGGTCTCCGACGATCCGGACGATTTCGTTCGCCGCGCGGTGCACTACTACAACAACCGCGAGGAGCTCAAAGAGGTCCGAAAGCGGCTGGAGGCGAACCGCTTCACGCATCCCCTGTTCGATGCCGAGCGTTATACCCGGCATCTGGAGACTGCCTACACGATGATGGCGGATCGGGCGAAAGCCAAAGCCAAGCCCGATCATTTCAGCGTCCCGGCCCTCCCCCCGCGGGAAGGCCCTTTCAGCACACGCACGAATTGATAGCCAACAAAAAACGGCGGGGAATTCCCCGCCGTTTTTATTTCGACATCTCTGCGGTCAGTTAAAGGACCGGACCAGACTGCCCACCAGCAGGTTCCAGCCGTCGATCAGCACAAAGAAAAGGATTTTGAACGGCAGCGAAATCGAGGTCGGCGGCAGCATCATCATGCCCATCGCCATGGTGATTGCCGCAACGATCATGTCGATGACCAGAAACGGCAGAATGATCAGGAAGCCGATTTCGAAGCCGCGCCTGATTTCCGAAAGCATGAAAGCCGGGATCAGGACGCGGTAGTCGATCGCCTGCGGCGTACCGACCGACTGACGTCGCTCCCGGGCGATTTCAACGAAGAGCTGCAGATCCTTGTCGCGCGTATTGGCCGACATGAAGACGCGGAAAGGCTCCGCGATCCGCTGAACGGCCTGAGCCTCGGTGATCTGGTTTTGCAGAAGCGGCTGGACGCCTTCGTTCCAGGCCCGATCGAAAGTCGGCGACATGACATAGAAGGTCATGAACAGCGCCATCGAGACCAAGATCATGTTCGAGGGCGCGGTCGACAGGCCCATGCCTGACCGCAGGATCGAGAAGGCGATCACGAACCGCGGGAAGCTCGTGACCATGATCAAGATGCCGGGGGCGACGGACAGGACGGTCAGCAGCCCGAAAGTCCTGATGATCCACGCGGCTGCGGAACCATCGACCGGCAGATTGAGGAGATCCGCGGGCGATTGCTGGGCGAGTGCGAGCCCGGGTACAGCCATCAGAGCGATGAGCAGGTAGATCAGCCGAATCATGCGATCACGAAGGTCCTTTGCGTCACCTTCGATAGTCATCCTGGCCGTTGCAGGTCAACAGCTGCGGGCCGCCTGCGGGAGTTCGTACACAGAAAGACGCGTCCGCCTCGCCAATCGCAACGCCCCAAGTCGCCGACACGACCTCCATTCAGCTTGGCGCAAGTCTGGTTGAATAGCCTCAAAACAGGAATAGCTCATGGACGTGCAGAGCCTGGAAAGCCACGCGCTGGTTCTAACGTCGATCGGAAGCGCTCGGAACATCTGCCGCTCGGCGTCCCTTGCTTGCGGCGGGCCCGCGGCGTTTTCGAGCAAATCAGGTCGAGGAAATTCGGTGTCTTCCATCAAGCTCAGCATATGCATCCCCACCTACAACCGTGAGAAACACCTGCACGATTGCCTGGAACGGTGCCATCGCGATTTCCACTTCGATTTCCCTTACGAAATCGTCATTTCCGACAACGCCTCTACCGACAATACCGGCGCGGTCGCCAAGGAATTCATCGAGCGGGGAATGCCGATCCGTTACGTCCGGGGCGCAGAGAATGTCGGGATGATCCCCAACATGAACAGCTCGCTGCGGCTGGGACGTGGCGATTACATTCTCTACCTCGCCGACGACGACCGCCTGATCCCCAAGGAAGTCGCCAATATCGTCGCCTATCTCGACGAGAACCCGAACATCACCGTCTGCCATGCGCCGTGGGTGATGTATGACGGCATCAACGAGGTGGAGGGCGGCCAGTTCTACACGGTGAACGAAGACAAGGTCTTCCCGGAGAAAAGCTTCGCCGAAGTTTTCAACTACATGTTCCGGGGACATATCTTCCCTGAAATCGGCATCTATCGCAGCAGCGCCTTCCGCGCCTCCTGGGTTCCTAGAGACATCTGCTTTTATCCGTTCCCCATGCTTGCCCACTTTCTGGACCAGGGCGACATCGTTTTCCGCAAGACGCCGTTCTACCGCCAGGTCATCGCCTCCGGCGTCGAACGTGATCGCGTCCAGGGCGGCGCCCAGATCGCGGCGACCGGATGGGACCAGTACCGCGGCGGCCTGGAATATTTCCTCTATTTCGCGTCCAAGCGCGGCAAGGTGGGGACCTCGCCCGACGAACGCGCAACCCAGGAACATCTGTGCAGAAACTTCACGCTGCAGCGGATGGCCGTCTCGATGCGATTGCTCGTGGGCATGCGCGAGTACGTGAAGGCATACGAAGTCTATACGAGAATGGTCTTCGGAGGGTTCGACGAACATCCGGAAGCCATGTCCTTCAAGGAAGGCGGCCTGCTCGCAACCGCGCTGCAGACCCTTTCCTGGCAGTTGACGGTGACCGCCGGCATCGAGAACCTCGTCATTTCAGGATACCCCGACATCGTCACCCTCAAGGAGCGGCTGCAAAGGGTAAGGTTCCCTTCGCGCGTGGAGATCATCGACGAGCCGGCGGAACCCTCTCCCAGGCAGCTTGAGAGCACCGCAGTCCTGGTGCACCTGCCGGAAGAACGAACCCGTTTCGTGGAGATGGGTTATCTGCCGAACATGGTGTTCGCCCAGGACGATCTGATCAAGACTATTTTGCTTTAGCGGGAAGGCATCTTGTACGAGCGATCGAGCCCAACTCGCTTGGCTCACTGACGATCGTCGTTCAAGGGAAAGCCCGTCAGTTACGGAGAGACGGAATTGAAAGCTGTAATTCTCGCCGGTGGGTTGGGAACCCGCATCTCCGAGGAGACGCATCTCAAGCCCAAGCCGATGATCGAGATCGGCGGTCGGCCAATCCTCTGGCACATCATGAAGCTCTACTCCGCCCATGGCGTGAACGAGTTCATTATCTGCTGCGGGTACAAGGGCTACGTCATCAAGGAGTATTTTGCGAACTATTTCCTGCATATGTCGGACGTCACCTTCGACATGGCCTATAACGAGAAGCAGGTCCATCGCCGCAGTGCCGAGCCCTGGAAGGTCACGCTGATCGATACCGGCGAAGCGACGATGACCGGCGGCCGTCTGAAGCGCGTCTCGGAATATCTGCGCAACGAGGAAAGCTTCTGCTTCACCTATGGCGACGGCCTGAGCGACGTGAACATCACCGAGCTCGTCAAGTTCCATCGCTCGCACGGCCGGAATGCGACGGTCACCGCGGTCCATCCGCCGGGCCGATACGGCGCTCTCGAACGCTCCGGCAATCAGGTCACCGGCTTCGTCGAGAAGCCGCGCGGCGATGGCGGCATGATCAACGGCGGCTTCTTCGTACTTTCCCCGAAATGCATCGATCTCATCGAAGGCGACACCATTCCGTGGGAATCCGCGCCGATGGCGAACCTTGCGACGATGGGCGAGCTGATGGCCTACGAGCATGAAGGCTTCTGGCAGCCGATGGACACGCTGCGTGAAAAGAACCTGCTCGAAGATCTCTGGGCCTCCGGAAAAGCGCCATGGAAAATCTGGCCGTGAGCGAGGGAGCTCGTCCGGACCGCAATTTCTGGGCGGGTAAGCGCGTTCTTCTGACGGGACATACGGGCTTCAAGGGAGCCTGGCTGTCCGTCTGGCTTGGGCGTCTCGGCGCCGAAGTCACCGGTATTGCCCTGCCGCCGGAAACGCAGCCCAGCCTGTTTGCACTCGCACGTCCGAACCTCAAGGAAAGTCATTTCCAGGATATCCGCGACGCAGCCAGACTTGCCGAACTCGTGCAGGCCGCCTCCCCCGAGATCGTGCTTCATCTCGGCGCACAGGCTCTGGTACGCCCGAGCTACCAGGATCCGCTTGGTACGTTTGCGACCAATGTACTCGGCACGGCCAACCTGCTCGAAGCGGTCCGTTCGGTTCCGGCGGCGCGCGTCGTCGTCGCGATCACCACCGACAAGGTCTACCGCAACCTCGAACATGCCTTCCCCTACCGGGAAACAGACCATCTCGGCGGACACGACCCCTATAGCGCCAGCAAGGCTGCGTCCGAGATCGTCATTTCGAGCTATCGCGATTCGTTTCTGCGTGAAAAAGGCGTGGCGGTTGCCAGCGCCCGCGCCGGCAATGTGATCGGCGGTGGCGACTGGTCGGCCGACCGGCTGCTGCCGGATGCGGTGCGTGCCTGGCAATCCGGCAATACGCTGAGCGTCCGGCGCCCGGAGGCGAAACGCCCGTGGCAGCACGTGCTTGAGCCGCTTTCGGCCTATCTCGTGCTTGCCGAGCGGCTCTGCGCCGATCCGGCCGTCGGCGATGCCTTCAATTTCGGTCCGATCAGCCATGAGGCCGCGCCGGTGCGCCAGGTGATCGAGATCGCCCGCGCCTCCTACGGCCGCGGCGAGGTGCAATATGGCGACGGCACCGAAGGGCCTCACGAAGCCGGCTGGCTTGCCTTGGAAACCGCCAAGGCGCGGCATATGCTGGGCATCGAGCCACGCTGGTCGCTGGCGGAAGCCGTCGACCGGACGATGAAATGGTATCGTGCGCAGAATGACGGCGCTGACGCGCGCGCCCTTTGCGAAGCCGAAATCGCCGAATATGAGGCACGCCCTTGAGCCGCTTCACCGTCACCGACCTGCCGCTTGCCGGCCTGAAACTCGTCGAACGCCAGAATCTCGGTGATTCGCGCGGCTTCCTGTCACGCATGTTCTGTGCGCAGGAACTGGCGTCGGCGGGTTGGGCAAAGCCGATCGCCCAGATCAACCTGACGATGACGGCGCGCAAGGGCACGGTGCGTGGCATGCATTTCCAGCATCCGCCGCATGCCGAGATGAAACTGGTCAACTGCCTGCGCGGCGTGGTCTTCGATGTCGCCGTAGATCTCAGGCGCGATTCTCCGACCTTCCTGAAATGGCATGCGCAGGAGCTTTCCGCCGAGAACCGCCGCTCGCTGCTGATCCCGGAAGGGTTCGCGCACGGCTTCCAGGCACTGACCGAAGATTGCGAGCTCCTTTATTTCCACTCGATGCCCTATGCATCTGGTTCGGAAGGTGCGTTGAACGCGCTGGATCCCGCACTCGATATTCCCTGGCCGCTGGAGATCACCGAAATGTCGGATCGGGATCGCGGCCATCCATACCTGACATCACAATTCACGGGACTGACGCCATGAACTGCCGCCACTGCGGGACCGCACTCCGCTGCGATTTCCTGGATCTCGGTTTTGCGCCGCCGTCCAACGCCTATCTTGCCGTCGAGGATCTTTCCAAGCCGGAGGTCTATTTTCCCCTGAGGCTGCAGGTCTGCGAGGAATGCTGGCTGGTGCAGACGGAAGACTATGCGTCGGCCGAATCACTCTTCAGCGCCGAATACGCTTATTTCTCCAGCGCCTCGACGAGCTGGCTCGCCCATGCGGCCCGTTATGTGGAGATGATCACCACCCGTCTCGGCCTCGGCCGGGACAGCATGGTCATCGAGGTCGCCTCGAACGACGGTTATCTCCTGAAGAATTTCGTCAGGGCCGGCATTCCCTGCCTCGGCGTCGAGCCGACTGCGAGCACGGCCGAAGCCGCCGAGGCCCTCGGCATTCCGGTCCGCCGGGAGTTTTTCGGCGAATCGCTCGGCAAGCAGCTGGCGGGCGAAGGCAAGAGCGCCGACCTCATCCTCGGCAACAACGTCTATGCCCATGTCCCCGACATCAACGACTTCACCCGCGGCATCACGGCGGTGCTGAAGACGGGCGGCACAGTGACGCTGGAATTTCCGCATGTGATGCGGCTTATCGAACACAACCAGTTCGACACGGTCTATCACGAGCACTTCTCCTATCTTTCGCTGTTCACGGTCGGAAAGATCTTCGAAGCGGCGGGCCTGCGCGTCTTCGACGCCGAGGAACTGCCGACTCACGGCGGCAGCCTGCGCGTCTATGGCTGCCATGCGGGTGATTCGCGACCGACGACGGAGGCGGTTACCGCCCTGCTCCACGAAGAGGCGCGACGTGGCCTTCAGACCCCCGCGACCTATGCCGATTTCCAGGCCAAGGCCGAAAAGGTCAAGAACGATGCGCTCGCCTTCCTGCTGCAGGCAAAGCGCGACGGCAAGACGGTGGCGGCCTATGGCGCGGCCGCCAAGGGCAACACCTTGCTCAACTTCGCCGGCGTCAAGCCGGACCTCCTGCCCTATGTCTGCGATGCGGCCGCCGCCAAGCAGAACAAATTCATGCCGGGCAGCCACATCCCGATCCTGCATCCCGACGAGATCGTCGCGCGCCGCCCGGACTATGTGATGATCCTGCCCTGGAACATCGCGACCGAAGTCCGGCAGCAACTGGCTTCGCTTGCCGAACAGGGCACGAAGTTCGTGACGGCCGTGCCGGAGTTGCAGATCGTATGACGCCACTGGTTCTGCTCACCGGAGGAACAGGTTTTGTCGGCCGGCAGGTGCTGCGGTCGCTGACCGAATCCGGTGCGCGGGTCCGGGCGATCCTGCGCGATGGATCACCGGAAGGCCGACTTGGCGATCTTGCAGCCGTCGAGAGCATCGTTCGGACGCCGGATCTGTTCCGCGAATCAGTCGAGTGGTGGGCCAAAACGCTAGAAGGCGTCGATACGGTCGTACATGTCGCCTGGTACGCCGAACCCGGCAAATACCTGCAATCGCCGGAAAATATAACCTGCCTCGAAGGCACATTGCGGATGGCGCAGGGCGCGGCCCTTGCGGACGTCAAACGGTTCGTGGGCGTGGGCACGTGTTTCGAATACGACGTTTCCGCCGGTATGCTGGCGACCGATACGCCGCTGCGGCCGATCAGCCCCTATGCCGGCGCGAAAGCCGCGGCGTTTCTGGCACTATCGCAATGGCTGCCGCTGCATCAGATCAGCTTTGCCTGGTGCCGGCTTTTCTATCTGTTCGGCGAAGGCGAGGATGAACGGCGGTTGTTTCCCTATCTTCGGGCGCAGCTTGCCGCGAGCAAGCCCGTCGATCTGACGAGCGGCAACCAGATCCGCGATTTTCTGGACGTTCGGGAAGCAGGAAGGCAGATCGCCGATATCGGACTTGGCGACAGAACGGGAGCAGCCAACATCTGCTCCGGAATTCCGGTCACGGTACGGCAGATCGCCGAGCGCCTGGCCGACGAGTATGGTCGCCGCGATCTCCTACGATTCGGCGCCCGTCCCGACAATCTGGTGGATCCTCCCTGCGTTGTGGGGTTAACGAGGTGATGACATGACGACGAAAGATACCCTGCCGCTTTACGAGCAGCCGCAGCTGCCGACATTCCAGAACCGCGTGTATCCCACGGCGGCGGAAGCGAAAGCCTGCGCCAAGGGCGATATCCGCCTGGTGCAGGACATGAAGACGGGGCTCATCTATAACGACGCGTTCGACCCCAAGCTCATGGACTACGACGGCAACTACAATAACGAGCAGGGCGTCAGCCGGCATTTCCACCAGCACCTGGAAATGGTGTCGGGCATTGTCGAGCGGACGATGGGCCGCGAAAACCTGGTCGAGGTCGGCTGCGGCAAGGGCCTCTTCCTCGAAATGCTGCTTGAAAAGGGTTTCGACCTCACCGGTTTCGATCCCACCTACGAGGGCAACAATCCCCGCGTGAAGCGGCATTATTTCGAGGCCGGCGTCGATGTGCAGGGCGATGGGCTGATCCTTCGCCACGTTTTGGAGCATATCCAGGCCCCGTATGATTTCCTCGTCGAGCTCTGCAAGGCGAACGGCGGCAAGGGCCGCATCTATATCGAGGTGCCCTGCTTCGACTGGATCATGGAACACCGTGCCTGGTTCGACGTGTTCTACGAGCACGTCAATTATTTCCGGCTCTCCGATTTCCACCGTATCTTCGGCACCGTCATCGAAAGCGGCCGGATTTTCGGCGGCCAGTATCTCTTCGTGGTGGCTGAACTGGACTCGCTGCGGCCGCCGGTGCGCGAAGAAACCGATCTGGTCGCGTTTCCGGCCGATTTCACCCGTACCCTGGGCGACCGGATCGCTCCAGGCCACAGCTCGGCGATCTGGGGCGGCGCGTCGAAGGGCGTGACCTTCTCGCTGCTGAAATCCCGCCAGGGGCAGCCGGTCGACATGGTGATCGACATCAATCCCGCCAAGCAGGGCAAATTCCTGCCGGCAACCGGCCTGATGGTGCAATCGCCGGATCACGCGCTGGCGAAACTTCCCCACGGCTCGACCATCTACGTCATGAACTCCAATTATCTCGAGGAAATACGAATGCTGTCTCACAACGCCTATACCTATGTGGGGATCGACAATGAGTGATTTCACCAAGGAAGTTGAAGCCCGCGTCGCGGCCGTGCCTGCAAACAAGGACCTGAACGACAGCGCAGCGCAGTTCATGCGCACGTCGATCGCCTCGCAATATTCCTACAACTATTTCTGGCTCGGCCGGCCGATCATCCAGTATCCGCAGGATATGGTTGCCATGCAGGAGCTGATCTGGACGGTGAAGCCCGACCTGATCATCGAGACTGGCATCGCCCATGGCGGATCGCTCATCCTCAGCGCCTCGATGCTGGCGCTGCTGGAACTGTCGGAAGCCGCGGAAAAGGGCGAGGTCGTCGATCCGGCCAAGCCGAAGCGCAAGGTTCTCGGCATCGACATCGACATCCGGGCCCATAACAAGGCCGCGATCGAGGCTCACCCGATGGCGTCGCGGATCGAAATGATCCAGGGCTCCAGCATCGCGCCGGAGATCATGGACCAGGTCCGCAAGATCGCTGCCGGCTACTCGCGCATCCTGATCAGCCTCGACAGCAACCATACCCACGACCACGTGCTGGAGGAGCTCAAGCTTTATGCGCCGCTCACCAGCATCGGCAGCTATTGCGTCGTGTTCGACACCGTCGTCGAGGACCTGCCGAAGGAACTGGCGGGCGATCGGCCGTGGGGACCGGGCGATAACCCGAAAACCGCCGTCTTCGAATATCTGAAGACCCATCCGGAATTCGAGATCGACAAGTCGGTCGAGAACAAGTTGCTGATCACCGTGGCTCCGGACGGTTTCCTCAAGCGGCTCCGTTAACCCGAACAAGCCGCTCCTTCCGCCCATGCCGGAAGGAGCGGACGGCCGGACGGAGACCCCTACCCAAACAAAAAGCGGCCACTTGCGGGCCGCTTTTTTTCATGCTCGATCGTTGGGATCGTCCCTATTCGATCACGAAGGAACGGAACATCACCTTGGCGACCTTGCCCTGCGAGCGAAGGTCGACGCGTTCCTTGATATCGTCCTTCAGATACTGAAAGCCGCGCGGGCCTTCGATCTGCTGCAGCGAAACGGTGCGCATATAGGCGAGGATATCCTGGTGGATATTTTCGGCGAGCGCCAGTTCCGGCGGGCCCTTGAAGGCAAGCGCGACTTCCAGCCGGATCCAGTTTTCGGACGGATAGGCAAGATTGGTGGTGATCGGCTCCAGAAGAATGACGCCGTTAGCCGCGGTGGAGATATGAGGAAGGCCCTCTTCCTTCTTGCCGGCTTCGCCATGCTCGCCACCCGCAGCCGCCGTCTCGTGGGCCTTTGCCGCGTTCGGGTCCTTCGGTGCGATCATGCCGCCGACGATCCAGCCGCCGGCTGCACCGACCACCGTCAGGATCGCGACGCCCGCCACGACCATGATGGTGCCGTTATTCTTTTTCTTACCGGCGTCGGCCGCCTGTGCTTCATCCGCCATGGCCTTCAAACCTTCACATCAAGAGAGCTTCGTCAGAAGGGCGAGAACAGATCGACGACCTGCTGACCGACCGGAGGCTGCTGGACTTCCATCAGACGACCACGGCCGCCGTAGGAAATTCGGGCTTCGGCAATCTTGTCGTAGGAAATTATATTGGTGGAATCGACATCCTGCGGCCGGACGATACCGGCAACGTTGAGGATGCGGATCTCGTGATTGACGCGAACTTCCTGCGAGCCGCTGATCAGGAGGTTGCCGTTCTCCAGAATGCCGGTCACCACGGCGGCAACGAGCAGCTTCAGGGTTTCGGCCCGCTTGATCGTTCCCTTGCCCTGGGTATCCGTGTTCGAATCCGTACCGAGGTCGCCGGTCGTCTTCGCCTTGGGGGTCCAGCCAAACAGGTTGCTCAGGCCGGCGTCCCAGGTCAGGCTGGTCGAGTTCTTGCGGTTGCGTTCCGTCTCGTTGTCGAACGATGCCTTGTCGTTGATCTTGATATCGACCGTCAGGATGTCGCCGACGTTGAGGGCGCGCGAATCCTTGAACAGGGCCGACTGGTTGTCGCTCCAGAGCGAATAGCCACTCGCCATCTGCCGCGGCTGCTTCGGATAGGACGACATCTGCGGCGCCTGCGCATATTGCAGGCCGCTACCGATCGGACTCATCGCCGGCGCATTGCCGATCTCCTTGATCGTCTGGCTGGAACAACCGGCGAGGAGGAGAACGGAAAGGATTGCGGGAATGGGTTTCATCATGAGGGCACTTTCGGAACATTGGGAGTGCGTGCTTTCGACGTATTGGGGTCGGAAGCGCTTGAGATGATCGTCGAGATCATGCCAGCCTTCTGCGGGTCCATTTCCGCGAGGAAAAGGGCCGACTGACGGGCCGGAAGCTGCATGATGATCGCGGCTGCGACCTCCATGTTCATTTCTCCCAGCTGCGGCGCTGCCGCATCCGGCTTCATGGTCTTGAAGATGTCGACCAGGCCGGCCTGGGCCCGCGCCAGGAAGTCGTTGCGGCGCTTCAGCCAGTCCTGGTATTCGGCGGTGCGATCCTGGAGCGCCTTGATGCGGGTGTTGACGTCCGCCTCCAGCTTTTCAAGCTCCTGCTTCTGCAGCAGATAACGCTGGTCGCGCGCGGCGTCGGCGATATTGGTGCAGAACTTCTGGATCTCGTCGCTGGTCGATGCTTCGCTCACCGAAGCGGGCTGCTGCGCACCGACTTGCGAGACAAGCGTCACGACAGCGGCAGCGGCAAGCACCCGGCGGGCCAGCTTCTTCGAAATGGAAATGGTGAACAATGTCTCGGTCATTGCAGGACGAGCTCCGCTTGAAGGGCGCCGGCAGACTTGATGCCCTGCAGGATGGCGATGATGCCGTCCGGCTTGACGCCGATGCTGTTGAGGCCGGCGACCAAGGTCCTCAGATCCGGACCGTTGAGGAGCGCGACCTGGCCACCGTTCTTCATTGCCATGATATCCGTCTGGGGCTGGACAGCCGTCTCGCCGCGCGAGAAGGGTTCGGGCTGGATCACCTGCGGGGTTTCGGTGACCTGCACCGTCAGCGTGCCGTAGCTGACCGCGACGCGCGAGACCTTCACATCGGCACCGATGACGATGGTGCCGGTCCGCTCGTTGACCACGACCTTGGCCGGCGTGTCAGTTTCGACCACGAGGTTTTCGATCTCAGCCATCAACCGGGTCAGATCGGCGCTCTTCGGCTTTTCGATCACCACTTCCTGGCTGTCGCGGGGTTCGGCGATCGGGCCACCGTAGCGGCGGGCGGCGAAACTGTTGACGATGTCTGAAACGCGCACCGCCGTCGAGAAATCCGGGTTGCGGAGCTGCAGGACGAGGTTCACCGAATCCTTGAACTTCGAGGGCAGTTCACGCTCGATGATCGCACCGTTCGGAACGCGGGCCGAGGTCGTGACACCTTCGGTCAGTGTAGCCGCCTGACCCTGGGCTGAGAAACCGGACACGACCAGCGCGCCCTGGGCCACGGCATAGATCTGGCCGTCGGCGCCGGACAGCGAGGTCATGACGAGCGTGCCGCCGCGCAGCGAGGTCGCGTCGCCGAGCGAGCTGGTCGTGACGTCGATGCGGCTGCCGGGGCTGGCGAAGGGAGGCAGGTTGGCCGTGACCATGACGGCCGCGACGTTCTTGGCATTGGACTGGCTGCCCTGGGTCGAGATGCCGAGGTTCTGCAGCATCGCCTTCATGGACTGGTCGGTGAAAGGAGACGAGCGCAAGCTGTCGCCGGTGCCCTGGAGGCCGACGACGAGGCCGTAACCGATGAGCTGGTTGTCGCGGCCGGCCTGCAGCGAAGCGATATCCTTGATGCGGGCGGCGACGACATAGGGGCCGTCGGCAGACGCCGGCGCGCTTCCCAGCAGGGAGCCGATCACCGCGAGAGTAAGGAAGAAACGGGTTCTCATTTCGCCATCACCTGGATTGTCCCGTCAGCCATGACGGTGCCGCTGACCGTAACGCCCGAATCGATATTGCGGACACGAATGACGTCCCCGACTGCCGCATTCTCAAGCGGGGAGCCGGAGGCTGAAATCGTCATGGTACCGATGGTGAAGGTCAGGCGGACTGCCTTGCCGCGGGTGACCGCGAAGGCTTCGCGAAGCGCCGAAACCGGAACGGTGCGACCGGGCAGCAGCGTGCGCTTTGCCACCATGCCCACGACTTCCTTGGTCTTGCGGGCATAATCGCCGGCCAGATTCGGATTGGTGATCTGAACCTCTTCGACCCTGCCTTCGGTGATCTCTTCGCCGGGATAGATGGTCTGGGTCGGTACGACGGCCGTCCCCATACCGGCGAGGACCGGCGAGCCCGTTGCGGCAAGAAGAGCTGCCAGGAGCCGCAAGGCCAGCCTGGCGCCAATCGCATTTTTCCGGCGAAACTTCATGTCTGCCCGTCTCCTGGTAATTATTTCAGGTTTTTGCTGACGATCGTTGCCATCTCATCGGCGGTGGTGATGACCTTGGAATTCATTTCGTAAGCGCGCTGGGCGGAGATCAGATCGGTGATCTCGCGGACGGCATCGACGTTGGAGCTTTCCAGATAACCCTGTTTCAGGTAGCCGAAGCCGGGATCTTCCGGAGCAGCAACGATCGCCTCGCCGGATGCCGCGGTCTGCGCAAACAGGTTGTCGCCGAGCGGCTGCAAGCCGGCCTCGTTGACGAAGTTGGCGGTGGTCAGCTGGCCGATTTCGGTGAAATCCGCCGAGTTGCCGGTGCGAACCATGACCTGGCCGGTGCGGGTGATCTTCGTTTCGCTGACATCCGCCGGGAAAGTGATGTTCGGCACGACCGCATAACCATCGATCGTGACGAGCTGGCCCTGGGCATTCTTGTTGAAGGCACCGGCGCGGCTGTAGAGCGTCTGGCCGTCCGGGGTCTGGATCTGGTACCAGCCGCGGCCGACGATCGCCACGTCGAGATCGTTCTCGGTGTGGGTCAATTCACCCTGGGTGTGGATGTTGCGCACGGCGGAGGTCTGAACGCCGAGACCGATATTGGCGCCTTCCGGCACGATCGCCTGGTTGGCCCGGTTCGGCACGCCCTGGGCGCGTTCGCTTTGATAGAGAAGATCGGAAAACTCGGCGCGGGCGCGCTTGTAACCGGTCGTGTTGATGTTCGCGATATTGTTCGCGATGACTTCGAGATTGGTCTGCTGGGCATCCATGCCCGTTGCTGCGACGGAAAGCGCTCTCATGTCTTCGTCCTCAAACTCTAGATCTGCATTTTCGTGACTTCGAGATAGGCGGAGACGATCTTGTCGCGCAGCGCCATGGCGGTCTGGAGCGACTGTTGCGCTTCAAGGACCGCATCTACGACTTCACGGGTATTTGCCTTGCCCTGGATGGCCTTGAAAGACATCGATTCCGCGCCCTTGAGGCTGTTCATCGTGTCGGTCGCCATGTTCGCCATGACGCTGGAGAAATCCATGCCGGTATTCTGGCCGGGCGTGGTGGCGATGCCGCCGGCGAGCGTGGAGCTGCCGGTGGAGCCGATCTCGTCGATGCCGTTCGACAGCGAAAGGGAGCTAACGTTTTGAATCTTGTCGATCATTGTCCGGCCTTCAGAAGGTCAATCGTCGCAGCGATCAGTTCGCGCGTCTGCTTGATGGTCTGGATGTTTGCGTCATAGGAACGATTGGCTTCGCGCATGTCGGCCATCTCGATCAGCATGTTGACGTTGGGCAGCTTGACCATGCCCTTGGCGTCGGCGGCCGGATGGGACGGATCGTATTCCTCGATGAACTTGGAGCTGTCGTTGCCGAGCTTCTTGACCCCGACCACGTCCACGCCGCTTGCCTTGTCCAGCTGCGCGCCGAAGGTGATGGTCTTGCGGCGGTAGGGGTCCGCACCCGGCGTGTCGCCGGTGGAGCGGGCGTTGGCGATGTTTTCGGAAACGATGCGCAGACGTGTCGACTGCGCCTCCATTCCCGATCCAGCTATCTTCAGGGAGGCTGAAAGCGGATCCATTTGCTTACCTCTTCACTAACGTCAGCATCATGCTGTGAAACGATTTCACCAGTCCTGTGCTCAATTCGTATTGGCGCTTGATTTCACCCGTCTTGGTCAGCTCGTCGGCCAACGAGACGGTATTTCCGGATTCCTGGACACCGATTTCCTCGTTGAGTTCCGACGGCTTGATGTCGACCTCATCACTGAGGTCGTTGCTGGCAAAATGGGCCGGGTTGGTGCGGGCCATCGGGACATGCGTGCGGTCCAGCACCGAATTGAAAGGCGTAATGTCCTTGGCCTTGAACTTCGGCGTATTGGCATTCGCGATATTGCCCGCAACGACTTCCTGACGCACTGAGAGCCATTCGGCCTGCCGGGATGCCATTTCGAACAATTGAATCGGTTGCATAGGCTTATCTCCATCTTCTGTCCGGAGACTATGCGAGTAAGCTTGCGTCGGACTTACGGGCGAGCACTTCCGCCCGTGTCCCGATAAACTTCTCCGCTGGAAGTAATGATCACCCACTTGCCGTCCCGTTGTTCGAGCGTCGCAAGCTTGCTGTTGTCGGGCAGGACCGAACCGACCCGCACCAGATACATTCCCGAGCCGTCTTCGATAAGGGCGCGGCCGTTGGCCACATGGAGCAGCCGGAAATTGCCTTTGCCCGGGAAGGGCTGCTCTTCCTGCAGATTGCCGTTGTTGCGCGTCTGGCCGATCGACGATGTCGTGGCCGTGGTCAGCCCATCCATAGGCTCGACCGGCTTTACCCAGTCATCCTTGGAACTGTCGGTCATGGCGAGCGGCGATACGCTGACGACCGGCCGACCGATACCGGGCGGCAGATCGCGCGTGCGGCCGAGGGCTTCCGTCCGGATGCCGAACTTGTCGGCATTCAGGAAGACATACCAGGGAAAAAAGGCGGAGGCAGCAGCCAGGCTGATGCCCGTGGCCACCAGAATCTTGTCGCCCAGGCGCGACTGAGCCTCATCCGACTTCGATTGAGCCGCCGCTTCCTGGTTGTTCTTGTCGCTCATCGAATAATCACCTTCTTGCTATGGCCGTCTGCGGATTGCCCTGTCCGGCCGCAGCCCGGAGCGCATTGGCCAGGTCCGCATAAGCGTCGAGCGTCGGCTTTTCCGCCGGCGTCTGCTTCAAGACCTCGTAAATCACCGGAACCTGCTTGATCGCCATGTCGAGATCCGGATCGCTGCCGGCGCGGTAGCCGCCGATCAGGCGCAGGTCGCGGGTTTCCTCGTAGCGATGCACCAGGGATTTCAGGCGCGACACCAGCTTTTCCTGATCCTCGGTCCAGGCCTTGCGGGCAAGACGCGAGATCGAGGCGAGCGGGTTGATGGGCGGATAGCGGCCTTCCTCGGCGAGCGAACGGTCGAGAACGATGTGACCGTCGAGAATGCCGCGGGTCGAGTCGGCGATCGGGTCGTTGTGGTTGTCACCATCGACGAGGATCGAGATGATCGCCGTGATCGTACCCGCGCCCTCGACGCCCGGACCGGCGCGCTCCAGCAGGCGCGGCAATTCTGTGAAGACGGAGGCCGGATAGCCACGGGCGATCGGCGGTTCGCCGGCCGCGACCGCGACCTCGCGGATCGCATGGGCGAAGCGGGTGACGCTGTCGGCGATGAACAGGACGTTGTCGCCCTGGTCGCGGAAATGTTCGGCGATGGTGATCGCCACCAGCGGCGCCATCTTGCGCAGCATCGGGCTTTCGTCGCTGGTCGCGACGATGGCGATCGATTTCGACATGTTCTCGCCGAGCGTATCCTCGATGAATTCGCGCACTTCACGGCCACGTTCGCCGACCAGCGCGATCACCACCTTGTCGAAGGCGTCGGCTCTGGCGAGCATCGACAGGAGCGTCGACTTGCCGACGCCCGAGCCGGCGAAAATGCCGAGACGCTGACCGAGGCAGAGGGGCGAGAAGATGTCGATCGCCCGGACCCCGGTCCTGAAACCCTTTTCGACGCGGCTGCGCGTCATCGAGGGCGGAGCGGTATTGGCGATCGAGCGCGGGTGGAGACCGCGGACGATCGGACCCTTGCCGTCGATCGGCTCGCCGAGGGAATTGATCGTGCGGCCGCACCAGCTGTCGTCCGGCGCGACGCGGAAGGCGCCCTTCCGAATCACCGTATCGCCGATGCCGATCGGCTCGCCGGGTTCGATCGGGCAGACATAGATGATGTCCGGTTCGACCCGCACCACTTCGCCGAGATGGATGCCCGTCGCGCTGCGGTGCGCGACGAATTCGCCGAGCCGCACATGTTTCGACAAGCCCGCAACGGTGTAATGCCCTGCAGCGATGGTCCTGACATGACCACCATGGGCGACGGAGAAGGCCGGATCGGCATAACGCGCCGAAAGACCGGCAAGCTGGGCCAGCTTGCCGCCGTTGACTGCATCGAGGATAGCCGCTTCCATCATGGTGGGCCCTGTTTCCTATCGTTTAAGCGTTGGAACCGCCGAGTGTCTTGATCGCATCATCGAGCGAGGTCTCGCTGTCGCGCATCAGCGAAGAAATGCTTTCGAACGCGCGGTTGACCTGGATGAGCTGGGTCATCTCACTGATGCCGTTGACGTTCGAGCCTTCGAGATAGCCCTGCACGACGGAATTCTCGATGCCTTCGAGAACAGGCTGCGGGGTATCGACGGTGATGACGCCCGAGTTGTCGTGGCGGACGAAGCCCTTGCTGACGTCGGCCGTGAACAGACCGAGGCTGGCGACCGGCTGCTCGTTCTGCCGGATGATACCGTCGGAGCCGACGGTCGGGGGACCGCCGTCGCGGTTGAGCTGGATCGGGGCGCCACCGGAATCGAGAACCGCGTAACCGCGGATCGAGCGGAGCGCGCCGAGCTCGTCCATCGTGAAACGGCCGTCGCGGGTCAGCACCTTGCCGGCGGGCGTATCGATTGCGAACCAGGCGTTGCCCTTGACCGCGAAGTCGAGCGGGTTGCCCGTGCGCTGCATTTCACCGGTGCGGGTCGAGAGATAGTCGTTGCCCTGCGTCACGAACGCGACCTTCGCGCCGATGTCGTTCTGGGTCTTGCTCATGACCTCGTCGAATTTGACCTCCGTGGAACGGAAGCCGACGGTGTTCATGTTGGCCATGTTGTCGGCGATCGTGTTCAAGCGGCGCTCGAGCGCGATCTGGGAAGAGATGCCGACGTAAAGTCCGGACTGCATATCATTTGCCTCCGAGTTTCAGATTGTTGATCGAGATCAGAAGGTCCGTGGAAATTCCGCTCGAGGACGGGGAATTGAAGATGGCGAGCGGATCGTAACTCTCGGTGGGATTGTTGATCTCCCACATGGCCGTGAACCGCTCGAGGAATTTGTTGACCTTGGCCGGATCCTGTAAATCCTCGATCTTGACCGTGTCTTCGATGTATTTGGCTTGGCGATCGAGGTCGGCGCCGATGATTTCCTCCGGCATGCCGAGCGCCGTACGCACCACTTCCGACAGCGCGTCATCGGCGAGGACTTCCATGCCGGACTTGATCGTCGGCGCGGTGCGCTCGAAATACAGCGCGAGCCGGACGCCCATGTTGTCGGCGCCTGCATCCTCTTCCAGCGTCTGACGCTGGAACTTGTCGACGACGCCCTTCTGGGCCTTGTCGAAGGAGGTGGCCGTCGTGCCGTAAGCGGCAAAATTGAGGGACTCGGCCAGCTGCGCATAACGGCTGTCGGAGAGCTGGTTGGCGAAGTCCGCCTTGTTGTCGGTGCCTTCGGTCAGGACCTTGCGGATGAACGCCTTCGCATAGGCCATGTCCTCGAGACCGTGGGCCTTCAGCGCGTAATTGTAGACGCGCGTATCGGCCATGAAGTCGTCGATAGTTTTGATACTGCCGATCTTGGAAAGATAATATTCGGTCTCGCGGGCGACTTCCGGCTTTTCGGCGACGCGCTCCAGCGACTTCGTCATGTCGCGGCTGATCATTGCGTAGCTGGTATAGGTCGTAATCACGGTCGCTCTACCCAAGTCCGCGGAAGCGGCGGACATCGCTGCGGAGCGGGCAATCCGGTCCGATCCTGGGCAGAACTAGGCTCGAAGACTTGTGCGAAGCTGTTCGGGGCCTGCTTTTATGAGCGGCTTCACAGCCAGCTTCACGCAAGCCAGAAGCCTTATCCCCAAGACAAACGAAAACGATCGGGCACAGGTACGCGATGAATATTATTATCGGCTTTGTCATCACCGTTGGCTGTATTCTCGGCGGCTTCATGGCCATGGGTGGCCATATCAACGTTCTCATCCAGCCTTTCGAGCTCATGATCATCGGCGGCGCCGGTCTCGGCGGCTTTATCATGGCCAATCCGATGAAGGTCGTGAAGGACAGCGGCAAGGCGCTCGGCGAGGCGTTCAAGAACGCAGTTCCGAAAGAGCGTAACTACCTCGACATTCTCGGCGTGCTCTATTCGCTGATGCGCGACCTCAGAACCAAATCGCGCAACGAAATCGAAGCGCATATCGACAATCCCGATGAATCGCCGATCTTCCAGCTTGCTCCGACGGTCCTGAAGAACAAGGAACTGACGGCCTTCATCTGCGACTACGTTCGACTCATCATCATCGGCAATGCCCGCTCCCACGAGATCGAGGCGCTGATGGACGAAGAAATCAACACGATGTTCGCCGACAAGATGAAGCCCTACCACGCGATCACCGCGATGGGCGATTCGTTCCCGGCCATCGGTATCGTCGCGGCCGTTCTCGGGGTTATCAAGGCGATGGGCAAGATCAACGAATCGCCGGAAGTTCTCGGCGGCCTCATCGGTGCGGCTCTCGTCGGCACCATGCTCGGCATCTTCCTGTCCTATTCGGTCTGCAACCCGCTGACCTCGCAGATCAAGATCGTCCGCACCAAGCAGCATCGCCTGTACATCATCGTCAAGCAGACCCTGCTTGCCTACATGAACGGCTCCGTGCCGCAGGTCGCGCTCGAATACGGACGCAAGACGATTTCCAACAAAGAACGGCCCTCGATCGACTCGGTCGAGCAGGAAATGATGAATCCTGGTGGAGAAAAGGCGGCATGATGACGTCGAACCAAGCAACTCAATCAACCGCGTCAGGCATGGACCTTGCGCTCCTGGCAAAACTGACCGGAGGTCTCGGCGACAAGAAGACCGTCGAGAAGATCAGCAGCGAGTTTGCGCAACTCTATGCGGAATTCCTGCCGGACGTCTTCCACAGCGAAACCGGCATCCGGATCGGCGTCTCCTATGTGAGCTGTACGTCCGGCCTGATGACCGACCTCATCGCCGATCTCGGCGATGGTTTCGCGCTTTCCGACGGCTCCCTGCGCAACTGGTCGCCGAACTTCGTGCTCGGTTGCGGCAACAGCTTCGTGATCGCGCTCATGGAGCTGATGCTCGGTTCTGCGCCGAACACGATCGAGCAGCCGATCGAACGGCCGCTTTCGGATATCGAGCTCGACCTCGCCGTGATGGTCTTCGAGCGCATCGCCAACGTGCTGCGCTCGGGCGTCAACGCCCCGGGCGGCTTCGAAGCAAGCCTTGAACGGCCCCACAACGCCGAAGACCGCCCAAGACCGGACGATCTGGCGCGCCCGGAATTCGGGGTTTCCATCCGCATGGCATTCGAGCTCGGTTCGGTCACGTCCGAATTCGCCCTCGTCATCCCGCAGCGCGCGTTCCTGAAGACCAAGGTCACCGCGCCGAAATCGAAGGCTCAGGGCTCCAAGGCCAAGCAGGAATGGACCGACCGCATGAACGATCAGGTACGCCGTTCTCATGTCACCCTCGAAGCCCGCATCCGGCTGCAGAAATTGACGCTCGGAACGATCTCGCGCCTCGCCGCCGGCGACGTCATCGCCTTCCAGGACAAGCGCGATGTGCAGGTTCAGGTCAGTGCCAACGGCCGTGACATGTATTCGTGCGAATTCGGCCGGTCCGGCGAGCGCTATACAGTCCGCGTAAAGGATAACATCAGCACGGACGACGAGATTCTCCAACACCTGATAGGCTAGATCCGCGGCCAGCCGTTGCCGGTTTTTTTCGCCAAGGCAGGCTGACGCAAGTTTCAACAGGAATAATCACCGCATGGCTACGAAGAAGACACCTCTCACCGATGACGACTCGCTGATGCCGCTCGGCAATGACGCCGATCTGGATCAGGCCATCGACGATCTGCGCGGCGTCTTGAAGACGGATGCCGATGGCGGCGTGCCGGGCTTCGATGCGGATTTCGGCGCATCCGCAACCAGTGATTTTTCGGCCGACGCTCCGTCATTCGGCGGCGGCTTCGAAACACAGGCGGACACATTCGGCGGCGGAAGCTTCGGTGGCGGTTCCGGCGGCCTCGGCGGCGCGAAAAGCTTCGGCGGCAATGATTTCGGCAGCTCGCCATCCAGCAGCGCCGCCTATCAGGAACCGGGCAGCGCGCTCAACGCCAATCTCGACCTGATCATGGATATCCCGATCGACGTCGAGATCGTGCTCGGGACGAGCCGCATGCAGGTCTCCGGCCTGATGACCCTCGAGGAAGGCGCGACGATCGCGCTGGACAAGAAGATCGGCGAGCCGGTGGAGATCGTGGTCAACGGACGCCGCATCGGCAAGGGTGAGATCACCGTGCTGGAAAATGACGAAACGCGTTTCGGCGTAAGACTGACGGAAGTACTGAGCACGAGAAGAACCTGATCCCGGTTTGGGACAGAGAAGGAAGACCATGATGGACTTTGAGGATTTCGGTGCCGGCGCCCTCTCCACAAAACCGTTGTCCAAGGCCGAAAAGGCCGCGGCAGTGCTCCTGGCTATGGGCAAGGGCGTCGCCGGCAAGCTTCTCAAATATTTTACCCAGGCCGAGCTGCAGAATATCATTGCCTGTGCTCAGACGCTGCGCGCGATCCCGCCGGACGAACTCCTCGAACTCGTCAACGAGTTCGAGGACCTGTTCACCGAGGGCACGGGTCTCATGGACAATGCCGCGGCGATCGAAGGCATTCTCGAAGCGGGCCTGACGCCGGAAGAAGTCGACGGCCTGCTCGGCCGCCGCGCTGCGTTCGACGACTACCAGGCCAATATCTGGGACCGCCTTCAGGACGCCGATCCGGCATTCGTCGGCAAGTTCCTGTCGCGCGAACATCCTCAGACGGTCGCCTATATCCTTTCGCAGATGCCGTCGATGTTCGGCGCCAAGGTTCTGCTCCAGCTTCCCGACAGCCGCCGCGCCGATATCATGAACCGCGCCGTCAACATGAAGGAAGTCAGCCCCAAGGCAGCCCAGATCATCGAAAACCGGGTGATGGAACTGATCGCGGCAATCGAAGCGGAACGCAACTCGAACGGCTCGAACAAGGTCGCCGAGCTGATGAACGAACTCGACAAGAGCCAGGTCGATACCCTGCTCAACTCGCTCGAGACGATCAGCAAGGAGTCCGTCAACAAGGTCCGCCCGAAGATCTTCCTCTTCGAAGACCTCATGTACATGCCGCAGCGCAGCCGCGTCATGCTGCTCAACGACGTCGCAGGCGACATTCTCACGATGGCGCTGCGCGGCGCCACCAACGAGATCAAGGAATGTGTCCTCTCGGCGATCAGCCCGCGCCAGCGCCGCATGATCGAAAGCGATCTCGCGGTCCAGAACATGAACCTCAATCCGCGCGAAGTGGCGATCGCCCGCCGCGCGATCGCGCAGGAAGCGATCCGGCTCGCCAATTCGGGCCAGATCCTTCTCAAGGAAGAAAAGAAGGAAGACGACAAGGCCGCCGAGGCCGCCTGACCTGCCCACCAAGGCAGAAGAGCCGAGACACGAGGAACAAAGCGGAGCGGGAAAACATCCCGCTCCGTTTTCGTTTCAGCCCGCCCTTCCCGGTTATTTTCCAACCGCCCACAGTCTTTTTGTTGACTCGATTAGCGGCTAGCAGGCGATCGGATATCATTGCGGCTGGCGGCGGCCGATTCGTTTGAGCCACGTCCTCGCAACCGGAAGACCGATTGGTTCAACGCCGTGTCCGACGACGATAAAGACAGTAAAACAGAAAACCCGACCGCCAAACGAATGTCGGAGGCGGCGGACAAGGGTAACGTCCCTGTCTCCCGGGAAGTGCCGCTTTTCGCCTCGATCCTGGCATTCTACGTCTACCTCGTCTTCTTCCTGCCCTCCGGCATCGCAAAGATGGCCGAGACGCTGAAGGACCTGTTCGAGCAGCCGGATCAATGGAGGCTCGAAAATTCCACGGACGTCGTCTCGCTGAGCGTGCATCTTGGCTGGGCAATCGCGGCGTTCCTGATTCCGGTGATGCTGCTGTTCATCATTTTCGGGCTTGGCTCCTCGTTCGCCCAGAACATGCCCTCGCTGGTCCTCGAACGCGTGCGGCCACAGATCTCACGCGTCTCGCCTTCCAAGGGCTTCGGGCGGATCTACAGCGTCCCCGGCTTCGTCGAATTCGCAAAATCGATCTTCAAGATCCTTGTCGTGGCGGTGATCATGTATTTCGCCCTGCGCCGCGAATATTTCTCGACGCTCGACGCGATGTTCTCGGAGCCGCAGGTCATTCTCGTCAAGCTGGACGAAGTCGTCCGCAGAATGGTGATCGTCGTCGTCATGTCGGCGGGTCTGCTTGCCGTCGTCGACGTGCTGTGGACGCGTTACCACTGGTACAACGAACTCAAGATGACCAAGCAGGAGGTCAAGGACGAATACAAACAGGCGCAGGGCGACCCGATCGTCAAGCAGCGCCAGAAATCGGTGGCGCGCGACCGCGCCCGCCGGCGCATGATCAACAACGTGCCGCGCGCAACGCTGGTGATCGCCAACCCGACCCATTTTGCCGTGGCGCTGCGTTACGTGCGCGAGGAAAACGACGCTCCGGTCGTCGTTGCCAAGGGCCAGGACCTGATTGCGCTCAAGATTCGCGAAATCGCCGAGGAAGCCGGCATCCCCGTTTTTGAAGATCCGCCCCTGGCGCGCTCCATGTTTGCGCAAGTCTCGGTGGATAGTGTCATTCCGCCAGTCTTTTACAAGGCTGTGGCAGAACTCGTGCACCGGGTCTACGCTTCCCGGTCGCTCAACAAACGGACACGCTGAGCGTCATGATGAAATCTACCTATTCCACCGAACGAGAAGAAATCGTCGCACAAGCAATCAGCCCGGTGGCTTCGGAACTTCGCCTGCTCGATGCGGGTGATCTCATCTCACTTTTACGTCTTGAGTGCCACAGCAGTCTCGCCGACCTCGTTTCTTCGGCAGCCGAACTCTATTTCCATCCGGGCACCGTCAGTTTCGGTGCAGGCGGCGACTACAAGCTGGAATGGAACGGCAAACCGGAAGTCGTTCTCGACCTGGAAATCAAGCCGCGGGGCGTTTCGGTCTACGCGCGCCTGACGCTGGCCGACCAGCAGGCAGGGCTAGAGATCGATCACATTGCCTTCCAGGCCCCCTTCGAAGATCCCCATGACAACACCGCGTTCCTGGAAAAGAGCCTCCAGGAAGCCAAGTTCGTGAAGACCAGCAGCTCGCAGATCTGAGGTTCCGAGACCCGGCGACGGCTTTTCGGTCAGAACCGGGCAAAATGGTTCAGTGGATGTAGCCGAGCCGGATCGCCTTAGCGATCGCCTGGATGCGGTTGACCGAATCGAGCTTGATGGTCGCCGAACCGAGATAGGCGTTGACCGTGTGGACGGAAAGGCCGAGCTTTTCGGCAATTTCTTCGCTGATACGACCGTCGCCCGCCAGTTGAAGACAGGCTATTTCGCGTTCGCTCAGCGATTCCGCCGGAACGCTGCGGCGTTCGTCAAGCGCCAGCAGATCCATGACCACCTGGCAGCTTCTGACATGCTGGTCGATGATGATATCGCTCACCAGCTCCATCGAGGTGCCGAAGAAGGCGACGTAGCCGTTGCCGAGAGCACCGAGGCGCACCGGGAAAGCAATCCCCGAAAACGGCACGGCACCCGCTTCCAGCCGATGCGTCAGGGGCGAGAATTCACCGGCATCCGCAAAGCTGGTATTTTCCGATCCGTTCCAGATCAGCGGCAGAAGCGACGTTTCGATATGGTCCAGCAGCGCCTCGCCATAGGCGCCGACAAACTGATTGCTGCTTTCGAGCGCGCCGGCTCCCCAGTTCTCAAGCTCGCAGACGAGCTTGCGCTTGTTCGGCAGGCCAGCGCCGGCGACCCGGAAAACCGCAAAATTCCGCGCCTTCAGATTTTTCTGCATGGCAATGAGCTTGGGAAAGATGTCCGAGCGGCTCGATGCGCGCTGGAGACGCAGATACTGGATGCTCCCAGGTCCATCTGCCGTGCCGCTGCGCGAATAACCCATTGAGCTTATTTTCCTAAACTAGGTTGTTGCGAACCGCGTAGGCTATCGCCTCGGAGCGCGTTTTGGTTGCCGTCTTGCGCATCACGCTGGTAATATAATTGTTGATCGTATTGCGGGATATGCCAAGGATGACCGCGATCTCGTCGCTGGTCTTGCCCTCGGCGATCCAGAACAGACATTCCAGCTCGCGTTCCGTCAGTTCGAAATCGCGTTCGGTCCGGGCGTCTGCGTTCTCTCCGAAGCTGGCGCCATAGGCGGCGAACAGGCCAACCTCCCTCAGCCGCTCCTGCGACAGGATGATACCGTCCTGAAACAACAGCATCAGCGAGAAACGCGTCCTGCCGACGCAAAAGGTCAGGGCGCAGTACTGCCGGCTGATGTCGTCCGGCGGCACGATATCGTCGGGCAGAAGTGCAAAGCTCGGAGTCAAAAGCGAGAGGCATTTTTCGAGCTCGGTGGAGCGCGCGTAACCGCTTGCCAGCTCGGAGCCAAGGCGCCGCACCAGATCGAACGGCCAGTTGGAGGTGACTATGAAGTCGAGGCCCTGTTCCTGAATGAGGTCGTAACGGGCCAGCAGAAAATGAGAGGCGCCGACATAATCGGCAAGCAGACGCATGACCGCCTGGACGTTGTTGGAACCCGCCAGAACCGAAAGACGGCGGACCAACTGCTCACGCGATATTCCCCGGGAGCCGGCGGACTCCGCATAGGAGCGCCCCTCCGTCATCATTTCTACCCCCGACAACTCCATTCGCTATCTGCTCCCCGCCGGGTGGCGCATTCATCATGAATGCGCGCATCGCGGCATATTGCAACTTTCATACAACCCCTCCCCCACAGAAACGATCCCCGAATCAGACGAATTCACCAAAGGACACTGTTTACAGTCGCTTCACTCGTCATCCATGCCGGGATTCCCGCCAGCTCCACCCTCCTGGAGCCTTCGGAAGTCGTTGTACGAATCAAAGGCATTGTAGGAGACACTTGGCGAATTACCATCGCCTCGACACCGGATTTCCCCAGTTGCGCCACATTCATGTTGATTCGCGCATGGACAAATCGGCCAAGTGCGCGTCGGGGCTGAACAGAAATGGGCCGGACAAGGTCCGGCCCATTGCGATCATATTTTCGTGATACCTGATCAGGCGGCCTTTTCGAGGGCCCACTTGCGGAGAATTTTCGCCGCACGCTCTTCGGAGATCTCGACCATCCGGGCAAGACGCTTTTCCGGGCCTTCCTTGACGCGGCGATTGAAACCATCGTCGTCGCCGCCACCCAGCATGTCGTTCGAGCTGTCGAAGCCGAAATCGGAACCGAAGCCGTCCATGAGCGCCGGGGCTCCGGTCGTCGGAGAGAAGTCCGGCAATTCGAGGCCAGCGCCCTCGGTCGCGTCGCCGACGCCATTGGTGCCGCTGACGGTGCGGATGAGCGGACGAAGACCGAGCCAAACCACCAGGAAGGCAACCAGGACGAAGGCAAGCGAGTTGATGATGCCGCCGACATTGCGGCTCAGCATGTCCATGATGCCCGGACCGCTGGCGGCCTCGTCGAGAAGCTGGTTTTCGAGGAAGTCCATCGCCGTCAGGGTCACGACGTCGCCACGGCCCGAATTGATGCCGGCGGCGGATGCGACGATCTTCTGCATCTCGGCGAGATAGGCGTCGACCTTGGCCTGGTCGGCCGGCTCGCCGACCATTTTCGCGATCCGGCCCTTGTTGACGACGACGGCGACCGAAACCTTCTCGATCTGGTAGCTGTTGCGCGTCGTGGCGACGGTCTTCTGGTTGATTTCGTAGTTGGTCTGCTCTTCCTTCTTGTCGGACTGATCAGACGATTTCGGACCATTGGCGCCACCCGGAGGCGGAGCGGCCTGCGGCACGTTCTGTTCCACGGTGGTGGCGTTGTCGTCCTGGCTCTGCTGGGACTTCGACGCTTCCTTCGTGGTGCGGACCGAACGCTCGACGCGTGAGTTCGGATCGAACACGGTCTCGTTGATCTGCTGGCTGTCCGTATTGAGCGCCGCCGTGACGCTCGACCGGAAATTGTCCATGCCGAGGAAGGGCGCCAGCGCCTTGTCGATGTTGGATTCGACTTCCTGCTGGACGTTCTGGACGATGTTGAGCGAGCGGTTCAGCGAGCTGTTGCTCGCCTCGTCGCCGGATGCAAGCAGCTGGCCGGTGGAATCGAGGATCGTCACGTCATCGATGTCAAGCCCCGGCACGGCCGAGGCGACGAGGTGGCGGATCGAGGTCGCCGCGCTGCGCCCGGCGGTGGCGCTGGCGCGAATCATGACGGAGGCGGTCGGCTTCTGCTCGGCCTTCCGGAAGTTTCCGACCTCCGGCATGACGATATGGACTCGCGCGGCTGTTATACC